>Ga0081527_100032_pt1 | contig 139954 bp, 95 predicted proteins | sample HotLakmasection5_FD_70992 | JGI IMG/M metagenome (GOLD analysis project Ga0081527, IMG submission 70992) | Hypersaline microbial mat communities from Hot Lake, Washington, USA - Section #5 (SPADES assembly) (version 2) | ecosystem: Environmental > Aquatic > Non-marine Saline and Alkaline >...
AGGGCGGCGTCGTTGTTGATGGTGTGCCGGTAACCGAGGCTACATTGCAGGCGGCCGGCATTGCGCCGCTGGTCTCGCAGACAAGCTGTCCCGTGCGCTGGAAGGTGCGCCGCCTCGATGACGGCGGCAAGGTCTTCTTTCTGTCGAACTTCGGGAAAACCGGGCCCTTCGAGGCGACCCTGCGGGTGGCGGATCGCGTACCGGAGCTGTTTAATCCCGTGACCGGCGAAATTCGGAAAATGGCGCGCTACAAAAGTGAGTCGGGATTAACCCGGATCACATTTGACGTCAAAGACCGGGCGGATTCCTTCTTCGTCGTTTTCCGCGACAAGCCGACGCAACCTTCCGTTGTGAGCGTCGCCTTAGATGGGCGCGCCATCGGCCCGGATGTTTTGGAGATTTCTCGTAGCCCGGACGGAAAGCTGGTCGGACGATCGGCGCAACCCGGCACCTATACGGTAAAGCTCAGTGACGGCGACACGAAGTCATTGACCATCCCTGGCGCTCCTCAACCGATCACCCTCGCCGCGGCAACCTGGCAAACGAAACCCGAGGGCGAAAACGGCCACACCGTGATGTTCGAAACCCGATTCGATCTGCCAGCGGACTTTGCTCGCGAGCAGCGTGTTTTGCTGGACCTGGGCAAGGTCGAGGTCATGGTGACGGTCACGCTCAATGGCAAGACCTTTGATACGCTCTGGATGCCGCCCTTCGTCGTGGATGTCGGCGATGTGTTGAAGCCGAAGGGCAACGAGCTGCGAATCCTGATCATCTCGACCGCCAATGGCACAGCCAAACTGAGCGACGTGAATCTCAGGCCGGTGCGGGTGCTGCACGCAGAAGGTCATTTGAAGAAAACAAAATAACACAAGCAGCCCAACGATGAATATCAACCCGAACAGAGGGAAAAAGGACACCTACAAATGAAGCCGGAGGAAACGCCTGGATTCGACAGAATGACCCGCCGCCATTTTACCAAAATGGCGGCGACCGGAACGGCGGCGCTATCGCTCTTATCGCTAAGGGCTGCGCTGCAGGCTGCGGATGCACCGGAACCGGCTGCCGTGTCGGTGGAGACAATGGCCACGCGGTATGACAGCAAAGCGAATGTCATTTATCTGCTGGCAGATCAATGGCGGGCCTCGGCCACCGGGTATGCGGGTGACCCGAATGTCAAGACGCCGACCCTCGACCGGTTGGCCAGGGAAGGACTGAACTTCCGCAACGCGGTATCGGTTTGTCCTGTCTGCACGCCGTACCGGGCTGCGCTGATGACAGGGCGATATCCCACCTCGACCGGCATGTTTTTGAACGACGCGCATTTGCCGGATGAGGAGCTGTGCATGGCCGAGATCTTTGCTGCCAGCGGCTATACGACCGGTTATATCGGCAAGTGGCACTTGGACGGGTCTGGGCGCAGTTCGTTTGTCCCACCGGAGCGCCGGCAGGGCTGGGAATATTGGAAAGCAGCCGAATGCGACCACAACTATAACAAGTCGCATTACTATGAAGGTGCGTCCGACACGAAGCGATATTGGGAGGGATACGATGCATTTGCCCAGACGAAAGCCGCGCAGGAGTATATCCGGGAGCAGGCGAAGGGGGCAAAGCCGTTCGTGCTGATGGTGTCGTACGGCCCGCCGCATGACCCATACAACTCAGCCCCGCGGGAGTACAATGAGCTCTATCCCCCGGAAAAAATCCAGCTGCCGCCGAATGTCTCAAAGGGAGACATCGCCCCGTTCCGGGAGGCCTTGCAGGGTTACTATGCGCACTGCACTGCATTGGACAAATGCGTCGGTGACATCCTGAAGACACTGGATGAAACCGGGATTGCCGGGAACACGATCCTTGTTTTCACGTCCGACCACGGCGACATGCTGGGCTCACACGGATTCCGTCCGCCCCAGAAACAGGTGCCCTACGCTGAATCCGCGCGCGTGCCGTTCCTGCTGAAGTACTCCGCACTTGGGGCACGCGTGGTCAAGACCCCGCTCACCACGCCAGACATTCTGCCCACCCTGCTGGGTCTTTGCGGAATTCAGCCGCCAAAAACGATTGAAGGCGAGGATTTATCCGGGATGCTCCGCAAAGGAGAGGAGATGGATGACCGCGCCGTGCTTTACATGGGGGTGGCGCCGTTCCGCGGGGCGGGGCCGGAATACCGGGCTCTCAAGACGGAACGTTACACATACGTGCGCCGTTTCACGGGGACATGGCTGCTTTTCGATGATGAGAAGGATCCCTACCAGTTGAACGATCTGTCCCGGAATCCTGACGCTGCCGCCGTGGTCAAGGAACTGGATCAACGGCTGCAGGCCGAACTCAAGAAGATCGGTGATAGCTTCCGTCCGGCCCAAGAGCACCTTGACGAGTGGGGCTACAATGTAAAGGCAGGGGGCAGCGTGCAGTATTCAAAGGATGCCAAGCCGCAGACGCCGAGGCGCATCGGGGGCGATCCGCCCGCCGTCGCAACCCCAGAACCCGTAGCCGCCGACCAGACGAAGCCATGACTCACCAATATGAAACATAGACTGCTGTTTCAAGATCAGCCCCTGCATCCCTCCGGTCTTATTGGCCCGGTGCGGGCGCTGCATGCGGAAGTTCAATAAAAGAAAACATGAATAAGACAAGCAGACCAACGGAGCAAACAATGAGCCTAAGTATGATCAAACAAACACTCATAGGAATCGCCGCCGTCGCGAACGCAGTCAGCGGCTTCGCGGCTGACGCACCTCAGCCCACCAAAACCACGAGGCCGAACATTCTGTTCTTACTCGCGGACGACCAGCGATACGACGCCTTGGGCTGCGCCGGTCATCCGATCATCAAGACTCCGGTGATTGATCGCCTGGCCGCCGAGGGCGTGCGGTTTCGCAACGCCTTTGTCACCACCGCGATCTGCGCGGCCAGTCGCGCCTCGATTTTGACCGGTCTGCATGAACGCAGGCACGGGTATACATTCGGCAAGCCGCCGGTCAGTGCGGAACATATGGAGGCCAGCTATCCGATGCTCATGCGCCAGGCCGGGTACCGGACCGGGTTTATCGGCAAGTATGACGTCAAATCCGTAGTGGATCAAAAGGCCGTGTTCGATGTAGTACATAACATCGGCCGGAGTCCCTATTTCAAAAAGCAACCCGACGGCAGCCTGCGGCATGAAACGGAATTATGCGCCGACCGAGCCATCGATTTCATAAACCAGAACCCGGAGGGCGAGCCCTTCTGCCTGTCGGTCAGTTTTAATGCAAGCCACGCCGAAGATGAGGACAAGCGTCCGGGCATCGGCCACTATCCCTGGCCAAAGACGGTGGACGGCATGTATGAGGACGTCCTCATCCCGCCGCCACGTTTGAATGATCCGGCAATCTTTGAAAATTTGCCCGAGTTTCTTCGCAATCCTCGGACGTCCATGAACCGGGAGCGCTATTTCTGGGGCTTGGATACACCTGAAAAATACCAGGCCAACATGCGCGGCTACTTCCGGATGATCAGCGGGATCGATCATGCCATCGGGCGTATTCGGCAGGCCCTCGACGCACGCGGTCTGGCCGACAACACGGTCATCATCTACATGGCTGACAACGGCTACTACATGGGTGACCGCGGGTTTGCCGGCAAGTGGACCCATTACGAGCAGTCCTTGCGGGTGCCTTTGATTGTCTATGATCCTCGTTTGCCGGACGCCAAACGCGGTCGCACGCCCGGGCAAATGGCACTGAACATCGATATTCCGTCAACCCTCCTCGATCTGGCCGGCGTGCCGGCGCCCGAGCAATACCAGGGCCGCAGCCTGCTACCGATAATCGACGCCAATGACGATAACGTCCCCGGATGGCGTCAGGATTTCTTCTGCGAACACCTGATGAATCACAAGCAGCTTCCGAAATGGGAGGGCGTTCGGGGCGAACGGTATGTCTATGCTCGCTATTTCGAGCAAAAGCCGGTTTATGAATTTCTGCACGACCTTAAAGAAGATCCTGACCAGCTCAACAATTTAGCCGCATCCGCACCGCATGCGGCCATTCTCGAGACGATGCGCGCACGCTGCGATGCGCTGTGCGAACAGTATAAACGGACACCTGGTAAGTAGTTGATGTTGTTTGAGTTATAACCGGACAGGCATGTAGGAAACCGCCTAATCACTTGTTCGGTTTCAAAACCAAGGAGATGAGATGCGAAATCACAAGAGCAATCACATGAGAAACAGAAAACAGGTTGCTATATACTTCGCACTGCTGGTAATTGGAGCCAATGTAATGGCAGGAAACCCGATCATTCCCAACCAAGGCGTCTGCGATCCGCACATCCGCATCTTTAACAACAAAGCCTATTTATTCTCAAGCCATGACTTCGGTAAAGGCGAGCGTATTTACAAGATGAAGGATTGGCAGCTCTTTTCGTCACCGGATCTGGTCACTTGGAAGAAGGAGTTTGTACTGAAGCCGGAAGATACCTACATCGGCCCATGGAACGAATGCTATGCACCGGATGGTGCAACCCGAAACGGGAAGTACTATTTCTATTTCTCACAACAGCAGAAACAGATGGGGGTGGCTGTCAGCGACAACCCCGAGGGTCCTTATGTTGACGTCCTGCGAAAGCCCCTTCTCCCGGAGAAGCTCACACCAACAGCAGACTATGATGCGGGCATATTCATAGATGATGACAAGGCGCGCACCCCCTACATCGTATGGGGGTACACGGTCAACAATCAGGATTATTACATAGCCAAACTGAATGAAGACATGATGTCTCTGGCTGAGAAGCCACGGAAGATCGTGATCAAGAATGGCTGGAAGAATGATGCACCCGCACTGCACAAACACAACGGTATTTACTATCTCAATTCTCATGAAGGCTGGTATGCCACCTCTGACAACGTCTACGGCCCTTTCCGCGATTCGGTCATCTCCCGCGTACACTACAATGAAAATGGGGAGATAGCACCAGTAGAGATAACCAAGAAAGGCGTCAGGAAGGTGGAGCGATCTGAGTAGAGTTTCGAGACCATGCCTGTCCGGTCAAAACGCGGTTCCATTGACGCAACACTTTGATGAATAGCAGGAAAGAGAAGCCGACCGGTGCGTATTATGAAATCTGAAATAACGAGGAGAAGCCATGACTGAACATGTTGTGAAAATCGTACATCTCGCTGTGTTGACAACATGCTTTGCGGCCTTGTCCGTCACGGCCGCTGAACAAGCAGCGCCGTCGCCGATTCCGCAATCCGGGGAGGAAAGAAGCCGGCTTGCAACTGAGTATCCGACCCGGGATACCAAGAGTGACACCTGGGTCGTGGTGGATGATTTAGGCCGAACCATGGCCACTTTCGAAGAGGCCGGGCCTGTGCGTGAAGGCAAAACCGTGGCGATCTTTTACTTCATTTGGCACAGCAGCCATATTGAAAACAAAATTTATGACATCACTAAAATACTGAAAGAAAATCCGGATGATCCCCAATGGGGCCCTGAAAAATATTACCACTATTGGGGAGAGCCGTACTTTGGTTATTATCGGGTGGAGGATCCATGGGTGATTCGAAAGCATGCTCAGATGCTTACGGATGCGGGTGTGGATGCGATAATATTTGATGCGACGAATGGTTTTACGTATCCGGAAGCCTATATGCCTTTATTGGAGGAGTATCGTAAAATCAGAGCAGAAGGCGGCCGGACGCCCCGCATTGCTTTTCTCGTGCATAATGGCGCCGACCGGGCCTCCCGGGCGTTGTGGCAGGATTTATATGCCGAGGGCAAATTCCGGGAGTTATGGTTTGAATGGCAGGGAAAACCTTTGATTATGGGGCCGCGCGAAAGCTTGCCGAAACCCATGCAGGAAAACTTTACGATTCGTCGTAGTTGGGCGTTCAGTAATGGCGACTGGTTTGGCGACGGCTATAAAAGGTGGACGTGGGTTGATAATACGCCGCAGAAGTACGGCTGGCGCGAAGCAAAACGTCCGGATTTGACGGTTATAAATCAGGCCATAGCCAAAGCGCAAAATGATTATGACCCTAAACGACATGCCGGGTATGTGGCCTATGACAATCCTGATTTCAGACCGATAATACAGGGAAGGTGGGAAGAGATTGGATTGACCGAACAGGAGGCGTTGGAAACGTTTTTTTATGAATTGGCTTTAAGCAGGCCCGGCCCTCCAGCGGATCGCAAGCCGGAACAGTTGCTGGATATGTATTTTAATTTCCGGTTGAACGACTACGTCTCTCAAAGGGTTCAGGATACATTCACGACGACATATCTCCCGGAGCAGATATCGGTGGCGACAGCTCAACATGCCCTCTGGAACACAGGCAAGAGTCGTCAAGCCGGGCGTCAACCGCCGGTTCCTCTCTCGGCGACAGCCCTTCCCAGCTCGGGTCAAGGGCTGTACTTTGAAGAGCAATGGGCCAGGGCGTTGGAAGTGGATCCTGAGTTGGTCTTTATCACTCAATGGAATGAGTGGATTCAGATGCGATTCATTGCTGATAAACCGCGGAGCTTCGCGGGGCATATGATAGGGGAAGGCGATACGTTCTTTGTTGATCAATACAATGCGGAATTCAACAGGGATTCGGAACCCATGGCCGGCGGGTACAAGGATAATTATTACTATCAGATGATTGACGGCATCCGCAAGTTTAAGGGCGTTCGTCCGCCTCCTGAAGCGTCGCAACCCCATACGATTCACATCAATAGGGATTTTGGCCAGTGGACGGATGTTCAACCGTCCTATCTGGATGATGTACATGATACCGCGGAAAGAAATTATCCGGGGGTCGGGGAATATCACTATAAAAATGCAACGGGCCGAAATGATTTCAATGAAATGAAAGTCGCACGCGATCAGGATAATATCTACTTTTACGTATCCACCCGGGAGCCGATTACCCATCCCGATCCTGACCAAGAAAATTGGATGACTCTTCTGCTGAATGTGGGCGGCCATTATGATGACGGATGGTATGGCTATGATTACATCGTTAACCGCCGGGTTAAAAGCAATAAGACCGGATACCTTGAAAGAATCAGTAAAAAAAGGGGAGTGTGGAACTGGGAGACAGTCGGGGAGATTCCATTTGTTGTCGAGAGAAACCAAATGCATTTTGCGGTTCCCCGGGACCTGATTGACCTGAATCATGGCGAAGCGAAGTTTGATTTTAAATGGGTGGACAACATTCCGGATGACCCCGATATCATGGATTTCTACGACAAGGGAGACGCTGCGCCCAACGCGAGATTCAATTACCGGTATCAGGGGGAATAAGCCATGCGATTGAAACAACTATTTATTTTATCGAGTATCATGCTGTGTGCCGCAACGGTAAAGGTGGAGGGCAAAGGCTATGCCGTTTCCGGCGTTGTTGCAGATGACAAAGGCAATCCCGTTCAGGGAATTACTGTTCTCGTCGGTAATGCCAGTGTGTTGACGGATGCCGATGGTCGCTGGGAAAAGACGAATGTACAAGGGCAAGTGCGAATCAGAGCCTATGATGAATGGGCGCCTAATGGATTTAGAGCGTTCATAAAAGAGAAACCCTATGAGGGCTATCTGATTGATTTGGAACCGGATTCGGAAACGCTGGTTGCGGAAATTCTCGTTGACGCACCTAGTGAATTGAGATTTGTAGGATACGAGGCTTTCAAGCATATCTACCTGAGGCACAGAGGCCTTGGCGGGCATGTCGCTTCAGGGGTCTCATACGAGTACGACCAGGAGGTGTCCTATCGTCAGAACGGTGCGTCTATAAAGATGGCGGTGGGACCCGAAAAAGCCCGTTATGCCAGAACGGATTTATACGATAGCTGGCATGATGACAAGAAGAGCCGGTCTAAAGATATGGCCGGGAAGAAATACAGGATGGTTGTTCTGGTCAAAGGCGAAAACGTGAACAACTACCGGGTGCAGCTTGAGCCGTTTGTTTCTTCAGATGTTGTGAACGGCACATTCGATTGGCGGTACGTAACTCTGGAAAGCCCCGTGATTCCTAACAGGCCCCGCTTTTGGTTGCGTTCAACTTTATGGGCAGGCACGGGAACCGTCTGGACGGAAGAAGTATGGTTTATCGAGCAGCATCATGAAGAGGCAACAAAGGAGCGCGAGGAATGAGACGCACTTTTTCGGCGAAACATGCCCCATGGCTATCGGGCATCGGCTTGCTGTGTATGCATGCCACGCGTTTGGGGGCTGTGGAAACCGATGCCGTTATGGAAGCGCGGGTGACCGACAAACGCCCGAATATCCTCGTAATCTATACCGACGATCAAACGTTTCGGGCCATCGGGTATCGCAATCCCGAAGTTCTGACCCCGAACCTCGACCGTCTGGCCGCCGGAGGGATCCGGTTCGACCGGGCGTTTACGACTTCTCCGCTTTGCCTGCCTGCGCGGGCATCCGTGTTGACAAGCGCTTATCCCCAGCAGCACGGCGGTGTGGCCCTACACTTGGGCCGGTTCAATGAACGGGTAATCAGAAAGAATGAGTTCAAGACCCTGCCCGAAGCCATGAATGAGATCGGGTATCACACGGCCTTCCACGGAAAATCCCATCTCGGAGATCCAAAAAACTATGGATTTGTTGAAGGACAGGAAACCAAGGATGTCACGGATCCTGAACTTCTGAATTTCACGCAGGGGTTTTTCCAGAGTCAGGCGCGCAGCGATCGCCCTTTCTTTCTCTGGCTGGCGCCGCATAAACCGCATGTTGTTCTGAGACCACCTAAAAAATATCTCGATTTATATGTGGGGAAAACCTTTGCGGAAGATCCTAATTTCCGGATCGAGCCACCGATGGAAAGCCTCTACAATCAATCCGGTGAAGGGACGGAGTTCTTCAGGGACAGCAAGATACCCATGAGCGTCGGTCCGGGCAGCGTCAAAGGCTTGATGGCGGGTCCGCCGCGAACGCAAGAGGATATTCAAAACGCCAAGCGCCTTTACTACGCGGTGATCAGCCACCTTGATGACGAGATTGGACAGGTGATCGAGCAACTGAAGGCGACCGGGCTTTATGAGAATACGATAATCATATACACGTCAGACAACGGCTACTTCCTCGGGAATCACGGGCTGGGCAACAAAGTGACCATGCATGAGGAATCGGTCCGGGTGCCGATGTTTATTCATTCACCCCTGCTTCCCAACAAGGGGGCGGTGAGCGAGGCCCTGGTTTCCGATCTCGATATTTATCCCACCATTTTGGATATCGTTAACGAAAAGGCTCCTCCCGGTTTGATGGGACGATCACTCCAGTCACTTATCGAGAACCCGGACGCACCTTTTCGTGACCACATCATCGCCGAATCCGCCGGTGTGCCGGAGACGCGCCTGGGCACGGGCCACCGCATGGTTCGCACGGACCGCTATAAATACATCCTCACCACGCATGACGAGGAAGCGTTTTTCGATTTGCGGGAAGATCCGTATGAAACGAAGAACCTGATTGATGAGAAATCCATTCAGGAAGAAATCGAACGTCACCGGGCCATGCTCCGCACATGGCAGGACAAGGTGGGACAGCAGCGCATCGCTTATCCGTTTGCTCAGTAGGCGGTATCTGCGCATAGTCTATCTTTTATTGCGCGTTTTATACTTTGACGGTCAAAGGCCTCCATATGAGACTAACACCATATTGATTCAAATATAATGGTGTGTAATTTCTGTAAGGGTCGCGTGAGCCTGCAGACATAAAGCGGAGGTGTGAAATGCGCAAAATTAAAGCTTTAACAGGCATGGGGATTCATTTCCTCCGGTCTCCAGTGCCTGAACTGCGTTACACAGGCTCGGCCTTCTCTTACTCGACCATGATCCTATCGGCTCTTCTGTTCCTGCCCGGATCAGATATCCATGCGGCAAACATCACCAAATCAGACACCACGACGATGAACACGGCGGCGGACTGGGGCGGGAGCGCGCCGACCATTGCCGACCACGGGTATTTTACCAGCGTATTGAGCGCGGGCAATGCGGCCAATCTTTCGCTTGGTGGCAACGTGTCGCTCCTCCGGTTGGAATTCCAGAACATCAACGGGCCGGTGACCATCGCCGCCGGGAACACGCTGACGATGAGCGGCACCGGCAACAGTAGCGATCAGGGCATTGATATGATGAACGCAGCCCTGAACCACAACGTGACGATCAATGCCGCGATCGTCAACACCGGGACCATCGGGGTCAAGGCGGGCAGGACGTTGACATTGGGTGGGGGGGCTTCCAACATTCAAAGGGTCAATGGTGGGGGCTCCCTGCTGCTCAACACCGGAACCTACGGTTTTAACGAATACCTCAACTTGGGCAACTGGGCGAATCCAGCGACCACGGGGGTGGTGATCGGCAACTCGGCGACGGCGAGCATCGGCGCCCAATACTCGATCGGCAGGGGCGCCAACGGCATCGTGCGCGTCAACGGCACAGGGGCGCAGTTTACGGCCACCCCTGGCAATCAGGATCTCAGCGTGGGCCGGGATAACACCAAGGGGCTGCTCCAGGTTGATGAGGGGAACCTTACCATAGGTCGCGCCGCGTTCCTCGGAAACGGAGGGAGCAGTGAAGGGATTCTGCGGATCAACGGTGGCACCGCGACGGTGGGGGCCAACCTTAATGTTCTGATGAATGCCAACAACGCGGCGGCCTCCGGAACCTTCGAAGTCAACGGCGGCACCACGACCGTGGGCGGACAAATTATCCTTGGGTCTGGCTCCACCGCCGGTTCCGCGGACATGACCGTCACCGGCGGAACTCTTTACATCGGACGAAACGGGGTCGGAATCGCGACCTCCGGCACCGGTTCGACCACCCACTCGATCACCCTCTCCGGAGGCACCATTGGGTCCTCCACGACCACTGGGGGCGGGGGCTGGTCCTCGAGCGCGAACATGACGCTGGGCACGGTGAACGGCGACATCACGTTCCAGGCCGCGAACGCGCTCGCCGCAGCCCGTACCATCACACTCACGGGCATCCTCTCGGGCAGCGGGGGACTGAAGAAGACCGGCGCGGGAACGCTCAGTCTAGGCGCCGCGAACACTTACTCCGGCCAGACCCGCATTGATGCGGGCACCCTGAGCTTGACCTCGGCCGGCAGCCTGAACAACTCCTCGAGGATTCTGGTGGGCAGTGGCGCGATCTTCAACGTGGATGCCAAAACTACCGGGTCCGGCACATTTACGATCCAGAGCGGCCAGACCCTCGGCGGCTCGGGCACGGTCAAGGGCACCTCCGGCGGCACGGTTCTGATGGCGTCCGGCTCAACGCTTTCGCCGGGTCTCTCGCCGGGCACGATTACGTTCGACGATGTTGATTTGACGCTCGACGCGGGAAGTTCAACTTTCATGGAAATCGCTGGCGACACCGCTGGGCAGTATGACGTGATCAGCGGTGATGGCGGCAATACCATCACGTTCGGCGGCGCATTGCGTCTGGCTTTTATGAATGACGCGTTGCCTACGACACAAAAACTCTATCTATTCACCGACTGGCAAACGTATGACGGCGACTTCGCGTCCATCCAACAAGTTGGTCGGTATATCATTGACACGGTTACTTTCGATGTGGACGGGGACGGAGGCTACGTTGAATGGTCCGGCGAGTGGAGTCTTGCCCCGATTCCCGAGCCCGGCACCCTGGTGCTGTTCTGCGTGGGAGTGTTTGCCTTATTTCGTTTGCGCCGGAATATTCAATCGTAGGTTGGTATCGCTCTACGATTATAGTCTACATGCGCGATCCCTATTTATGTTTGCGCAACTATTCCATTGAGTCCATGGCGAGGGTGGATAAGCTAACCTCAGGTGAACACCCCATTTGGAAGGAATAGCAGAATGAAAGATTCTCCTCAACGTATCCAGCGACTACGCAGATTATTTATTTTGTTGGCTTGTATGGCGGGGATTTCCTTCTCCCTTGCCGAATCCGATCTGGGCCATTATTTCAAGGATGGAATACGGTATGCGGATGGCCGTCCCTATTTCTCCCGGGCCGCCTTCTTCGGTTATAATCACTGGATGACGCATGATGAGCAGACCAGTCTGGGCAATTTCATGGCGATTCCATTCGATCAGGTGGGCACGATCCGTGACTACTACAGCACAGCCGGATTTAACACGGGCTACTATTCCACCTGGCTGCATCATTGGTCCGTAGACACGCCGTATGATCCACAGTTGACGTTGGAATCCTTTCGCCGCGCAAAAAAAGCGGGACAAAAAGTGGTCGTCCATCTTCCGGTGTTCGCGCCAGCCAGTATCACGGACGACATGGACCTGCATTGGATTACTGAAAAAGGGGAAAAACTGCCTCTTTCATCGGTTTGGGGAATCCATCATGACCCTGAGAAAAACGCCGAAGCTGTTCGGCGCGCTTATGGACCGATGTTTGATGCCGTTCGAGATGAGCCCCTTCTGATTGGGTATCAACTTGGTGGAGAGCGTTGGGCCTACGACTCCGTGCGGGCGAAGACAGAAGTTTCCTACGACGAGTACAGTCTCAACAAGTTCCGGGAGTTTCTACAGGAGTCTTTTTCTCTGGAAGACGTATCACAACGCTACGGTCGGCGAGCGGATTTCTATTCGAGTTGGGATGAAGTCTTTCCTCCTATCTCGAAGAGGCCGCTAGATTTTAAAAAGCGGGAGCTTGCGAACTTCAATGTCGCCCGCTGGGATTGGCATCGTTTTCGTGAACTGCATGGGGTCAAAGTCTGGGTGAAAATGATCGAGACTTTTCAGGAAATGGACGGGCGCGGACGACCCTTCAGTTTCGAACATGGCCACGGGCCCTACGCTGCGATGGGCTGGCATCCTTTCCCGGAGATCGTCGCCGGGACAGAAAACTTTTCCGTGGGCGATGGATTTTTCGAAGGCGATCTTGCGGGGTATCTTTCCCAAGTCATCATGGTCAAAGGATGCGGCGAAGGGCCATGGATTAATAACGAACTCGATGCAGGCACCGGCGGTCGCTACGTCAATGCCGCCGACATGCGACGTAGCCTCTGGGCCAATGTAGGGCTGGGCTCGTCCGGCTATCACCTATGGACTTTTTTCAATTTGATGGGCGCGCCCGTGGAGTTCATGGACGACACGTATTACGACCCGAGGCTTTACGAAAACATGCCGCCAAAGTTCTTCGAAGTCCTTCACTCGAATCGGATGCTGGAGTCCCTGGGTGAAACACTATCCGCCTCCAAGACCGGTCCAACCCGCATCGCGCTAATGACCTTGGACGATTCGCTGTTTCATTACACGTATACCTTTGATTACCGTCCGGAAGCGAAGAACTTGTGCAGGGCGCTTGTCACCCGGGGTCTCGCGGATGATCTAGCGCTTTACACCAAGTATCATCTCGACCATACCCCGCTGGAAGGGCTGAAAGCCATTGTCCTCCCCCGGATGCCGCGGTTGGTTGATAGCCGGGCGGAAAAACTGGCGGACTTTGTCGAACGCGGCGGCACGCTGGTTCTGATGGGACCGACCGGGCGCTACAACGAACTATTCGAAGAACAGAAGGTCTTCCCGTATGGCGTTCTTGGTCAGGCGGCGGGCGTTGATATGCGCGCGCTGAAGCCGGATGAAGTCGTGGCGGCTGGGACGCTGGCCCAATGGGGCGATCAGGAGATTCACATGGACACGCAGGTGGAAATCACCATCCCCGAAGGCTCGCAGGCAAAAGTGATCGCGGAATCCTCGGACGGGCGGATTGTTGCCACCGTGAATCACTTTGGAAAAGGCCGGGTGTATGCGCTCTCGGGGTATCCGCTTGTGACGAAAGAAGCCGACGCCACCGGGACCTTTGTGGCCGCCATGCTGAGCGAAGGGGGGGCTCCTCCCGCGGTCCGTGTGGAGTCGGAAGGGAAACCATCCACTTCGGTTTTCACCTCGCGGCGGATGGGACCCGATGGAACTTTGGTTTTTCTGGTGGAGAATGACAATCGAGTCCACCCGGATCTTGACGTGATTCTTGATCCGGATCTTCTCGGGTTGAACAAAGACAAAGCGTATTCCGCTTTCGAAGTATTCAGTGATGAAACGCACAAGATTTCGGCGGAAGGCGGCTTTCGGTTCACCACCCTGCTTGAGCCCGTGGGGGTGCGCGTTTTTCTGATTACCGAAGCGAACTCCTTGGATCTCGTTATTCCAGCCGCCATGCGCTACCGTGTTCCGCGCACACCGGAGGAACCACTTGTACCCATGAAAGAAGTCAAGGGCTCCCGTTGGGGTAAGGATTATTTGACCAGCACCGCGCTGGACGAGACGCTGACCCATCTGCGCGGGCGCACCTTTGACGCGCGCGATCTCGGCGCCGGGAAACCCAGAGAGCTGGGCGACGGCTTCTACGGCTTGGACCTCGGGCCGGTCGCGACCAAACCCCTTTCGAAGATGATAAAAACCATAGACGACTCCCAGTTCGTGAACTTCGGCAGTGTGGCGGCGGCCACGGATTCAGGAGCTTCATTGGGAATCAAGGACGGCGTGAATACCGTCGGCGGCGTCCCGTTCTGGTCCGATGGCCGGTTTTTGGGTGTGCCCAACCGGTATCGGGTTAAGAGTATCCCGGTGGATAAAGCCGTGTCGAATGTGTATTTCTTCCACACCACTCAGCAGGGAGCGGACGATTCGACGATGGGCGCTTATACGGTCCATTACGAAGACGGTAGCAAGGCAACCATTCCGATCACTTTGGGAGTCACTATTGAAGACGCCATGCGCCCGGTCCGGTTTCCAACCAAGACCCGACGGGTCACAACCGTCAAGGATCAGCAGAACCGCAATATCAATCTCAGCCGTTACGAATGGCAGAACCCATATCCTGAAAAGACCGTGGAATCCATCGAGGTGACCGGCATAGAGACCGGAGATTCCCGGACCTTCGACATCTGGGCCATCACGGCGAGCCAGGCGCAGCCCTAATCAGTAAGAAGCAAAAAAAGCGTGATCTCCGAGTGCTGCGTTCGCAGTGCGCAAAACGTATGCATCATTGCGCGTTCTTGGGTTTGACACTTGTGACTTTTTTGTGTGATTCTTATCATAAGTTAGTTCGTTTTTCATCCCGCGGATAGGAGAATAGTATGAACACGCGCAAATCATTGATTACAGGCATTGTACCTTTACTGTTTATCCTTGGACCGTCGGTCGGCTATCTGCACGCGATTGACATTACCAAATCCGATACGGCCACGATGAACACTGCGGCGGACTGGGGCGGCGTATCGCCAGCCATTACAAACACCGCGTTTTTTACCGGCGCATTGAGCGCGGGCAATGCCGCCAATCTCTCCCTCGGCGACGACGTATCGCTCTTCCGGTTGGAATTCCAGAACATCAACGGCCCGGTGACCATCGCCGCTGGGAACACGCTGACGATGAGCGGCACCGGCAGCAGTAGCCTCCAGGGCATTGATATGATGGACGCAGCCCTGAACCACAACGTGACGATCAATGCCGCGATCGTAAACACCGGGACCATCGGGGTCAAGGCGGGCAGGACGTTGACATTGGGTGGGGGGGCCACCAACATTCAAAGGGCCATCGGTGCGGGCTCCCTGCTGCTCAACACCGGAACCTACGGTTTTAACGAATACCTCAACTTGGGCGACTGGGCGAATCCAGCGACCACGGGGGTGGTGATCGGCGACTCGGCGACGGCGAGCATCGGCGCCCAATACTCGATCGGCAGGAGCGCCAACGGCATCGTGCGCGTCAACGGCACAGGGGCGCAGTTTACGGCCACCCCTGGCAATCAGGATCTCAGCGTGGGCCGGGATAACACCAAGGGGCTGCTCCAGGTTGATGCGGGGAACCTTAGCATAGGCCGCACCGCGTTCCTCGGAACCGGAGGGAGCAGTGAAGGGATTCTGCGGATCAACGGTGGCACCGCGACGGTGGGGGCCAACCTTAATGTTCTGTTGAATGCCAACAACGCGGCGGCCTCCGGAACCTTCGAAGTCAACGGCGGCACCACGACCGTAGGCGGACAAATTCTCCTTGGGTCTGGCTCCACCGCCGGTTCCGCGGACATGACCGTCACCGGCGGAACTCTTTACATCGGACGAAACGGGGTCGGAATCGCGACCTCCGGCACCGGTTCGACCACCCACTTGATCACCCTCTCCGGCGGCACCATTGGGTCCTCCACGACGACGGCGGGCGGCGGCTGGTCTTCGGCGGCGAATATGACGCTGGGCACGGTGAATGGCGACATTACGTTCCGCGCGGCCAATACAAATGGCAATGCCCGCAACATCACTCTTTCCGGTGTGCTTTCCGGTGACGGCGGATTGATCAAGACAGCGCCCGGCACGCTGACCTTGAGCGGCGAAAACACCTATGCTGGCGACACCACGGTGAGTGAAGGCAAACTCCTGTTGAGCGGAGCCGGGTCCATCACGAACAGCAGCGCTATCACGGTGGACGCAGGCGCGGAGATCGAAGCGGCCACGCTGACTATCGGCGATGGCAAAGCGGTCGGAGGCGGGGGAACGGTCACCGGGAACCTCTCCCTTCAATCGGGCGCTAACTTCATCTTCCATGAGGCGGATACCTTAACGGTTTCCGGGACGGTAACGCTCGATAACAGTTTCGGCGTAGCTAGTCTGGTGGTGGCTGACTGGGCGCTGGTGGCGGCGGACACCTACACCCTGATTGACAATGGAAGCGATTTTTCGAACATCTCCAACCTGGGATACGACAACCGTGCGACCGGACTGGCCGGGGGGCGCGAAGCCTACTTCGAGGAGGGGAGTTTGGCGCTGGTCGTCATTCCTGAGCCGGGTTCCATGGTGCTGCTCCTGCTCGGCGCGGGCATCTTTGTGCGGCGACGCTGGCTGAACTGCGCATAAGATTTTATGACGGAAGATCCCATAGAAGTGGTCGAACAGGATGCAGGGCATGGCGCCGACGAGTACGAGCGTCGCCCTGTCCCGGAGAAGGCCCGATTGGGTTTCAAAAGTTTCATCGGCATGTATGCGGGGGAACACACAGCCGGCACGGAGCTGATGATAGGGCCCCTATTCGTGGCCGCTGGCGTGGGGGCCTTCGATGTGATCGGCGGGTTGCTGCTGGGCAATCTGCTCGCGGTGCTGAGCTGGGTATTTCTCACTGCGCCCATCGCGGTCCGGACCCGCCTGACACTTTACTACCAGCTCGAGAAGATTTGCGGTCGCAAACTGGTGACGCTCTACAATCTGGCCAACGGGGTGATGTTCTGCTTTCTGGCCGGGGCGATGATTACCGTGTCGGCCACTGCCCTCGGCGTGTGGTTCCATTTCCCGATGCCAGGGCTGAACGATCTGCTGCCGAACAGTCTGGGGTGGGTGTTGGCGGTGCTGGGGGTCGGCATCGCGATTTCGGTGGTGGCGGCCTACGGCTACCGCATGGTGGCCCGGATGGCGAACATCGCGGCCCCTTGGATGGTGCTGGTGTTTATCGCCTTCGGGCTGGTCAGTCTCCGGCAGTTCATGGACGCCACAGGTTTCACGGTTTCGTCGGCGTCGGATCTTTGGGCTCTGGCCAACACGCATTTGTGGAAAGGCGGCGATCCGCTGCCGGGTCAGGTGAAGTTCACCTTCTGGCACGTCGCCTTCTTCGCATGGTTCTGCAATATGGCGATGCATGTCGGTATGTCTGATTTGTCGGTTCTTCGCTATGCCCGTAAATCCTGGTACGCGGTGGCCTCGGGCGCCGGTATGTACCTCGGACACTTTCTGGCTTGGCTGGCGGCTTCGCTGCTGTTCGCGCTGCAGATTCATCTCGATCCGGGCGACACCAGTGTGTTGCCGGGTCCCTTGGCCCACCGGGCCTGCGGAATAGCGGGACTCATCTGCGTGATTGTCGCCGGTTGGACCACCGCCAACCCGACCATTTATCGTGCCGGACTCGCCTTTCAGGCCATCATGCCGAATCGGTCGCGCTTTGCGGTGACCATTGGGACCGGGCTGCTTGCCACCGTGGCGGCGATGTTTCCGGCGATTGCCATGAAGTTGCTGGGCTTTGTGGCTCTCTATGGAATGCTACTGATGCCCATGGGGGCAGTCATATTTGTGGATTTCTGGTTGAGCAGGCGCTGCGGGTTTGAACCGGATTATGCCTTGCGGCACGGTCAGTCCTTCAACTGGGCGGCCTTCCTGACCTGGGCGCTCACGCTGGGTGTCTGCCTGACGATGGTGAAGTTTGCGGGGATCCAGATATTTTTTGTCAGTCTGCCCGGCTGGTTCGTGGCCGTCGTACTGTATATCCTGTTTAGCCGCCATGCGCATCGTCTGGCGACGAAGGAAGGAGTACTCCCGTGATCCGGCGTATCCTGCAAATTGTTTCCTTCAGCGCGCTGGCCGGCGTGATCGCGCCGCCGGTACTGTTTCTCGCGGGCTCCATGGCGCTGGACCGCGTACATGGCTGGATGGCGGTGTCCACCTTGATTTGGTTCGCCGCAACGCCTTTCTGGATGGGGCGGAGCGAGAGGTGACTTTCTAAGTCGCCCGATTCAATCCTCACTACTCACGCAACCGTTCTCACTGCGAGCTAAACTCAGGACATTCACCCATGCATCGAATCGGGGAGTAGAAACCGGCCGCGATCATGGCGTGCAAGATGCCATCCGCCTCCTTTTCTGTGATGGACCCGTCTATGCAGCATGCTTTTAGGATTCCGATCGTGCCCGTAACTGCAATGCCCTTTTCCGTACAGCACAGGCGAGCGGCCCGGTCGTCCGAGACCACCACGCCTTTGCAACCGGACGCGTGAGCGATGCAAGAGGCCTCACCGGGTCCAAGGACACGCAACAACTCGCGATACGTTTGCCGCGCGGAAGAGGACATGGATGCCTCCGCGCGTTTGATCCGTCCGTCCTCCACGGCCTTCTCAATCTCCCGCAGGGGGCCGTAACCGGCTATGACGCCCTCGGCCAACTCGTCTAGCACTTCAAGGGTGAGCAGCAATCTCTCTCCATAACGCATTATCAGCACGTCGAAGCGACCCGCCAGTGCGAAATTGCTGAGGGTGACCGTATCGAAGTAATAGACCTTGCGGCGTTCAGGCATTGGTTATGTCCGACTGGTTGAACGCCTCGCGGGTTGGAATGTCGTGCTCCTTCATCCATTTCCGCTGTTCAAGCACATGCATGCCCATCCCGCGCGCAAGCCGCCCGATGCTGATGTAACCTCCCTGGTAAGCCGCGATCGCCTGCCGTTGCCGCAATGGCAGATCCTCCATGGCCGTCTGGTAACAAGCAGAAATGGCTTCCCGCACCAGTTGCCCTTTGCTCTTGCCTTGTTCATAAGCCAGCTTCTTCAGCTTCTGATCCGTCTCGTTGTCTAATTTTATATGTAAAGCGACATCTTGGCTCATAATTTCCTGCAGTTTAGTGTGTATCTAATCTTGTATATATGTATCTAATCTTGTTGATATAGTCAAGCTCTTCCACCACGCAAATTACGCAAAATATAGTCTGTACAGCGCAATTTAGGTTTTTTCAGAAGGTGCCTGTTTCATGCATAATGCGCCTCAATAAAGTTCCGCAATCTTAAGCGCCGCTTAGAGATCGGATCGTCGCTTGATGCTATACGCTTTAAGAAATGAGGTTATTATGACTACGGTGCAACGGGATAAAATACCGAAGGTGGCGGAGTGTCGCGATCCGCGTCCGAATCCAGCCAACACCGTCGAAGCGGGTTGTCTCCGGGTTGTGCTGTTGACGGAGCGCATGGCGCGGATCGAATGGTCGGCGACCCGGCAATTCGAGGACCGGCGCAGCTTCGCGGCAGTTCATCGGCGCCTTCCGAAAGTGGATTTCGAGCAGGTGGCGGCCGGGAGCGACCTGTGCATCTCTACCCGCTCCATGCGCATCCAGTGCCATGATATTCACGCGCCCTTGTCCCAGGAGACGCTGTCGGTTCGCTTTCTCATGAACGGGGCCTGGGTGGACGGGCGGCCTGATCCTCGTGATCCCGACAATCTGGGAGGCACGCTGCGGACGCTCGATTCGATGGAGGGGCCTGTCCATTATGCCAATGCCTACACGCGCAAGCCTGCGGAGGGACGGGAATGTTCCCTCGGGACCGGGCTCCTTTCCAGGTCCGGCTGCGCGTGCGTGGACGATTCGGGAACGATTGTCTACGACGCCATACCCCAGTCACCGCATCTATGGCCGACGGTCCGCCGCGATCCCGATGCGCAGGACTGGTACATTCTGGCGCATGGCCGTGATTATCTCGGAGCCTTAAAAGAATGCGCACAGGTGTTCGGCCGACCGCCACTGATTCCTTTCTATGCGCTGGGTTATTGGTTTTCACGTTACTATCCCTATACGGATCGAGAATTCACGCGATTGATCGAGCGATTCAACCAAACCGGGTTGCCGCTGGATGTGTTGGTGATTGACATGGACTGGCACAAGGAGGGGTGGACCGGCTATACGTGGGACGAGAATATCATCCCGGATTGGCGCGATTTTCTCGGCTGGGTAAAAAAGCAGGGGCTGCGCGTCAGTCTCAACCTCCATCCGCACAACGGGGTGGGAAAACACGAGGCGGCTTTTGCCGCAGTTTGCGCGGAGCTCGGGTTGAATCCTGAAACCACGGAATCTGTTCCATTTGACTGTGCCAGTCCGGCGTTCATGGCTGCGTATTTCAAGCATTTGCATCATCCGCTGGAGGAGGCGGGGGTGGACTTCTGGTGGATGGACTGGCAGCAGGGCGAACAGACTTCGATTCCCGGACTTGATCCGTTATGCTGGCTGAACGAAATCCATTGGGAAGATATCCAATCCCGCAAGCCGGAGGAGCGGCCACTGATTTTCAGCCGCTACGGAGGACTGGGATCGGGCCGCTATCCGATTGGTTTTTCAGGGGACACGGTAATCAGTTGGACGTCACTCGCGTTCCAGCCGCGCCTGACGTCCACGGCGGCCAACGTGATGTTTGGATACTGGAGCCACGACATCGGCGGGCATCATTTTGCCGATTTGGATCCTGAACTTTATCTGCGTTGGCTGCAGTTCGGTTTATACTCGCCAATCCTGCGCACGCATGGATTGATTGACAAGCGGATGGATGAATATCCGTCGCCCTACCGAGGGATCATGGAATCGGCGGTGAAGCGGCGCTACGAGCTGGCCCCTTATATCTACTCCGAAATGTACAAGACTCACCGCGACGGGGTTTCGCTGATTCGTCCTCTCTATTATCACTGGCCCGATAACGAAGCCGCCTATGAAGCGCCGGACCAGTATATGGTCGGCGATGCGATGCTGCTGGCCCCGGTCCTTGCCCCGGCGGATACTACGAGCGGCCTCGCGTCCCGCTCGGTGTGGTTGCCCGATGGGGAATGGTGGGACACGGCGACCGGGACGTTGCTGAATGGCGGCCGGACGTTTACGCTTCACTACGCGCTGAACGAAATCCCCGTTTTTGTCCGTCCGGGTTGCGTGATTCCCGAGCAACCCTGCCGATCCCGGCTTTCGTCCGGGAACAGAGACCATCTCGTGCTGCGGGTTTATCCCGGCGGGAATGGGGAGTATGTTTTATATGAAGACGACGGGATGACGCAGGGGTATTTGAACGGTCAACACGCGAGTCTACGCATGGTTCATCAGAGGGATAATGGGGATATCATGGTGACTTTTTACCCTCTGGAAGGAGCTTACGAAGGCATGCCGGAACAAAGACACGTGCGTATATTCTTCATGCACACGCCGCCTCCGGAGACCGTTCGCCTGAATGGATATCCATTGGCGCACCCTTGGCGTTACAACGGGGATGAATTAAGCGTAGAAGCGGATGTAGGCATGCTTGATATGCGGCATAAACATACCGTGACATTGCATACGGGTGACATGTCTGTTCCTCAAGGTTTTCCCGCGTTGCAAGGACGCATCACGCTGCTGCGGCAATTTTTTGAAAAAGAGTCCGGTGGCCTACTACTGGCGCGCGATCCGGTTTTCCTGCAACTGGGGCAATTGGGCCATCTGATCTCACGGCAACCGGACCGGTACACCGAGCTGCTACATCGTGTGCCGGCATTGATGGAGCAATGGTCCGACGCCGTTCAGCGGTCGCGAAACGGGTTGGCCAAGGAAATGGCGCGTCGGGAAATGTCCCCGTATCAGCGCCGGATGCTGAACGCGCACTTGGCTCTGCTGGATCTGGCTTGGAATATGATCCAATGACCTACCCGTTCCATGATCGTTTGCGGAAGTAGGCGGGCGTGTGTTTGGTTCGTTTGCGGATGACCTGTTCCAAATGCAACGCTGAACTGAAGCCACAGGTCATGGCGATTTGGGCATTGGTCTGCTTGTCTTCCCTAAGCAAGTGCATGGCTCTTTCGACGCGGAGTCGTTCAACTTCCTCGTGCGGGCTGGTTCCGACTACGGTCCGGAAGCGCTGCTCGAAACTGCGGCGAGAAACAGGTAGGTATTCCATAAGTTCTTTGATCCGCAAGCCTTTGAGAGCCTGATCCTGCATGATGGTGAGCGCTTTCGCGACAACCGGATCGTCCACAGCTAGCGGACTCGTGGATAAACGTTCCTCAACACGTAGCGGGGCAATAAGGGTCTGTTCTGGAACGGATTCCCCCCGCAGGAGCGCATGGAGTTGCCGAGCCGCTTCAAAACCAACGCGATGGCTGTCGTTCACGATGCTGCTGAGAGGAATCCGGCTGAGATGGGACAGCAGCGATTCGTTGTCCACACCCAGCACGGCTACATCTTTGGGTACACGAAGATTCTGTCCCATGGCGGCTTTGATAGCCGCGTGGCCAAACGAATCGCTGTAGGCAAATACACCGGTTCGTCCTTCGTTCCCTTTGTGGGTATCCCGCAGCATGCCGCGCAAATGACGAAAGCGACGAAGCGCGGAGTTCGCTCTGAGTTCGAGAGGTTCGATGAGCTGGTGCGGTCGCTCTGCCCCCAGCTTATTCAATTCCTCGGCAAAAGCTTTCATGACGACGGACGACCGGCGGAAATTCGGACCCACGTAGGCATGTCGCGAGATGGAGGGTTGGTGCAGGTACCGGGCCGCCATGCGGCCCACAGCCGCAAAATCCACACAAACGGAAGGGAAAGGCAGTGGATTGTCGGGCCAGGCGATATTCACCACCGGTTTCCGCATGGCCACGAGCTTTTCGGATTCCTTGCTTTCGCGGTCCATCCATACAATCGCCGCATCGGAGCGTTGTAGCGAGATGGCCTTGATGTCGAAGGAGAGATACACGTCAAAAGGGTCGGTCAGCATATCCCAGTCGTCCGCATGGCGCATGGCATAGTCGTATATGCCCTCCAGACACTCGCGGGTATGCTGATGAACAACATTGCCGAGGCCCAATAAAATGCGTGGTCTTCTTTTCATCACACTATATTCATTGCGCATTATGGATTTAATAATGCGCAGTCACAAGATAAAAAGTTTTAAGCCCGGATGGGTTCCGGATGGCGGATGCGGGTAAGTACGGGCAGGAGGGATTTATACCCGTCGGCCAGTAAACCCTCGTACCCGTAGCAAGTCCCGTCCCATGTTTTCCAGTCCTTAGTCATGCCGCTTGGTCCCCGCCCTTGAAAAGCGCCAGCCTCGAACGAGCGTAATAAGGGCCCGAAAATCCGGTCGCCATCACCCCATCGTCCTAGCCGATAAAGCGCTTCCACGGTGTGTCCCGCAAAACAAGCGGTCGCGCCGCCGTTTTCATATTTCTGAAACCCATCGGCATTGTCCTCCCGTTGACCTCCGCCCCAGCGCGGGTCGCGGTGCACATAGTCTTTTCGGGCAACGGATACCAGATTTCCCGGCAGGCCTAGATCGAACCGGTCGTAGCCGACTTCCTCCAACTTGGCGAGCAGGCGATCCATGATGGCATGGGCCAGATCGTCCGGGACGAGGCCGTATTCGATCGCCAGACTGTTGAGGAACAGAAACCAGTAGTCGTGCAACTCCCCGTCGGCGCTTTTCCATCCGGCGAGGACGCCGGTGGCGGGATGGAGAAAAGTGGGCACAAAGAGGGACTTGAGCGTGTCGGCACGGATGGAGAAATGCTCCGCGTCGCGCGCGTGTCCCGCCATACGCGCCATCTCGCCCATACGGCGAAGCGCCCGGTATGCCAGCACATTGCCGTAGGCGTCTTTGTGGCCAAACCCGATACAGTCCCACCAGTTGGCGGGCCGATCCTTGACGATCTCCGGCCAACTCCCGGAATTCCCACTCAGGACGTACTCCACCAAGCCGTCCTCATCCAGGTCGTGCGCGCATATGCGATGCGCCCAGCCCCGCAGTGTGTCGTAGTGAAGCTTCAGCCATTCCCTGTCTCCGCTGTTGAGCACATAGTCCCCTACCGCAATGCAGAGGGAAGGGAACGCATCCATGAAATCCGACGGATTTTCGGGGGCATACCCCGCCATGCCGTAGCACATGAAGCCGTGGACAAAACGATCCAGCGTCTGCCGGAGCAGATCGAGCGTGGTGAATCCTTCAAAAAGTTCAACCCCCTGGGCGGCGACCGCCGAGTAAAAGTACAGGGCGAAGGGGCTGGGCCCCCCGGCTGAACTGTTGGCCAGCATGCAGATCGTTGGGTTGAGCTGCAAGGCATTGAGGAAGTTGCGCCGGAAGCCGTCGTAGATTGCTTCGTCGGGAATGCCCACGTCCGGATATAGCGCAACCACCTCCCATGTGTACTCAATCCGCGGATGCTCGGACGTGGCGGCGGGGAACACGATGCGGGTATAGCCCGTGCCATCCCGCTTGCGGTCAGCGAAGAAGCTTAATGTCACCGGCGCCGTCGCGTGAAGCCGGAAAGAACCGCAGTCGGGAAGATGCAGCACGCAGGGAAAACACATTTCAGCGCCGGCCCGGGGAAGGCCGTCCCGCAGCACGCTCGCGTGCATGGGGGCGCGGCGCAAGGTCTCCGGAGAAAAACGACCGAGCACGGTGGCGGAGGATTGTGGACGGTCAAATTCAATGGCCAGCGGTTCGGGCGGGCATGTTCCCGAATACGCGGTGGTCATCGTTATGCATCGTTCGGAGAACGCAAAGGACCAAGCGGGCTTTTCATCGGTGTCCGCCTTGATGTGCCGATATTCTATGAAGGAATCGGACGGGTAGGCGCGCCATGGACTGCGGGGGGTGAACGTCTTCAATAGATTGATATGCGTGCAACCTTTGCCTAATGAATCCATGCACAGATAATCCAATGCAGGCCCATGAACGGATGCCCGCGCATGTAGGAATCTTGATTTGACTTCAGGCCAGGAATGCCCTGCTTCGTCTATACGGTCCATGGAAGATGTACTCGAAGTTCTATCCTTCATAATCCAACGAATTTAGCCGATACATACCGCCCTCGTAACGGCGTAAAGTGCGCATTAAACAGTTTAAATTGCGCACGGACCGGCTTACCCACGTAGAGAGAGCGCTTGTCGCATGGCGTTGCGCAATTCCACGCTTGCGTTGCGCATATAATGGTTCGACCCGGCCACGGCGTCGCGTAGCATTTCAACGTGTGAGTCTATGGTCTAAAATCCCAGTTGCATGCTCCCGGGTGCGTGTCGAGCCGCCGACGGAAAAGATGGATTACGTGGTGTTGTCGCCATGAATACAAACCATCCATGGTACGATTCCGCGTTGCCGATTGAGGAACGGGTGGAGCGGCTTGTAGCGGCGATGACGCTACGTGAAAAAATTGCGCAGATGCTTCATCAGGCCCCGCCGATTCCCCGCCTGGGCGTGCCGGCTTATTGCTGGTGGAACGAAGGATTGCACGGTGTATCGCGAGCGGGGCAAGCCACCGTTTTCCCTCAGGCGATCGGCATGGCCGCCTCCTTCAATGACGGTCTTTTGCAGGAAGTGGCTTCAGCGATTGCCGATGAAGGCCGCGCCAAGCATCACGAAGCGGCGCGGCGCGGGCAGCGCGGCATCTATTTCGGGCTCACATTCTGGTCACCGAACATCAACCTGTTCCGCGATCCCAGATGGGGAAGGGGACAGGAAACATACGGCGAAGACCCTCATCTCACGGCGCGCATGGGCGTCGCGTACTGCCGTGGTCTGCAAGGGAATCACCCTCGCTATTTGAAGCTGGTTGCCACGATCAAACATTTCGCCGTGCACAGCGGACCGGAATCCCTTCGGCATTGTTTTAATGCCGAGATAGAGCCCCGCGATTTGCGCGAAAGCTACCTGCCGCATTTCGAGGCGTGCGTGCGCGAGGGCCGGGCGGCTTCGGTGATGGGGGCCTATAATCGGCTTAATGGCGAGCCCTGCTGCGGTTCGCCTTCGCTTCTCCAGCAAATTCTCCGCGAGGAATGGGGTTTTGATGGATTCGTGGTATCGGATTGCTGGGCTATCAAAGATTTTCACGAAGCGCACAAAGTGACGGGAACTCCCGCGGAATCCGCAGCTTTGGCGGTGCGCTCCGGGTGCGATCTGAATTGCGGTGACATGTACCGCAACTTGATGCAGGCCGTGGAAGAGGGGTTGGTGGATGAGCAGCAGATTGATAGCGCCGTGAAGCGGCTTTTCACGGCCCGAATGAAGCTGGGTATGTTCGATCCTGAAGCAGAGGTCCCTTACGCATCTATTCCTGCTTCGGTGGTGCGCTGCCGCAAACATGTGAATTTGGCGCTGCGTATGGCGCGCGAATCCATCGTGCTGTTGAAAAATAACGGCGTATTGCCGTTACGCAAATCGTTGAGCAGCATTGCCGTGGTCGGTCCGAACGCGCGTTCGCCTGTCGCGCTGGAAGGAAATTATAACGGGTATTCGCCGCAACCGATCACCCCGTTTGACGCCATTGTGGATAAGGTTTCAGTGGGGACGCGCGTAAGTTATCATCCCGGCTGTGATTTGTGGCGTGACGAACCTGTGCATGAGGAAGGTTTTGGCTGGTCCATTGCCAACGACACCGAAATGTTTGTGGCCATAGTGGGTCGCACAGCGGAAATCGAGGGCGAGGAAGGCATGGTGCCCGAGGCGGTTGGAGGCGGGGATCGTCAAGGACTCGAATTACCCGGACGCCAAATGGAGTTTCTGCGTTTTCTGAAAAAAAGCGGAAAACCGCTCGTAGTTGTCGTGATGAGCGGAGGACCTTTGGACGTGCGCGAAGTGGATACGGTGGCCGACGCGATAATATGGGCTTGGTATCCAGGGGAGCAGGGCGGGGTGGCGATCGCGGACGTATTGTTCGGGGATTACAATCCGGCAGGCCGCTTGCCGGTCACTTTTGTTAAAAGCTTGGACGACCTCCCTCCTTTCACGGAATACGCCATGAAAGGCCGGACTTACCGCTTTATGGAAGCGGAACCGCTTTACCGCTTCGGTTATGGATTGAGCTACACCCGGTTCGATTACTCCGATCTAAAAATCACAACCCCTTTGGCCGGGAAGGACGCGTTGCAGATATCGGTAAATGTGAAGAATATCGGATTGTATGATGGAGACGAAGTCGTACAAGTGTATGTAAAAGACAGGACGGCATCGGTGCCTGTCCCCCGGCATAGCCTTGTTGCATTTCAACGCATTCACCTCACCGCAGGCGCCTTGCGCCAACTGGATTTTGAGATCAGTATGAAAGATGCATTCAAGTCCTACGATGACAACGGGAAACGTTTGTTTGAACCGGGCAACTTATTTATCCACGTAGGAGGCGGCCAACTGGATGATCCTCATTTGCCTGGCATAGGAAGAGAAATCGCATTGGTCTGAAACGAACAGCAGCGGGAAACCGGTCAGTCTTGTGGCTCCGAGGAGCGGGAATAGATTTGCCAATCCGTGTATAGCGTCTGAGCTAATGGGAAGTCCTTCTGCGTTTCCGCCAAAGTCGCGCCGCGCAGCGCGGTGCGAGCCGCTTCGGACATATGGCCATTAAGCGCTTGCGCTGCGGATAGTATGTGCAAACTACGAGGGGAAGGCTCCGGTAATTGTTCGTGAGCTTTTTCGCTTAACATCAGCGCTTCAGCCAAGCTTTTCTCATCCGCTCTTTGAGCAAGAAGCACCCGGGCGAGATGTAGCATGATCTCGGGGTCCCCGTCCGCAAAGTGCAGTGCGCGACGGTAGGCCTCTTCCCCCGATAACAGGCGCAATGCTTGCTCTTCATGTATTCCGTGCGCAACATAAGCCGCTGTCAGTGTATGGCGGTAGGCCTCGTTGTCCGGCTCGAGCCGGTATGCGGCTTGCAAGGCGTTAAGAGCTTCGTCGTTGCGGGACAACGCCCACAAGGCCAGCCCCAGATCGTGCTGACTGGCTGCGCTTTCCGGTTGCAGCGCGCAGGCACGCGCCAGTTCTTCGGCTGCCTGCTCGAAATGTTCCAGTCGAAGCAGAAGTACCCCGGCGTTGTGATGTAAGTCCGCCCGATTCGGTATATGTCCCTGGGCGGTTTGAAAAACAGTGAGGGCTTCTTGTGTGCGATCTAGTTCCACCAGCGTCGCCCCCAGCAACAGCCACGCGCCGACATCACGGGGATCCATCTGTGTAGCGCGCTGAAGTTCCTGCCGCGCGCGAGAATATTGCCCCCTTGTGTAAAGCACATGCCCCAGTAAACGACGGGCTTCCGCGTTGTTTGGACTTAGCTCCACAAATTGCTGAGCTACCCGCAAAGCCTTGGGATCAAGTCCGCTTCGGGCAAGTAACAACACCCTGTCTGCAAGAGTCTGGATATCCACGATTTCTGCGTGTTCTTCCATGTGGCTGGATGCGCGGAGGACTTCCAACGCCTTGGCATCCAGTTCCGAATCATAGCGCAAGAGTTCCGCCGGCATAACCGTGCCAGGTTGGGCGTCATCCAAAGGCGTAAGCACCGCAGCCTGACAAATGTATGCCATAAAGACGGTCGCCGTAATGGCCGCGTAACGCGCGTTTACCAATAGGCGTACATAGTGCGGTAAATAATCCGGCACACTTGGTTCCCTCATTATGATTGCATTCATTAGCATAGGATACACTATCGGGCATAGCCCGAAAGATGCTGTTCCGTGATTTATATCACTTCCTTCCGAGGCAATTCATCTTGCCTTGTGTTATTATCACATGATAACTCTCCATACCTACATATAAAAGGGTATCATGAAGTTATCTGTTGTCATTCCTGTGTATAACGAAGCAGCCACGCTGGAGAAGTTGGTGGAAAAAGTGGCGTCTGTGGATGCGGGTTTGGAAAAAGAACTCGTGCTGGTGGACGATTGTTCCCGGGATGGAACCCGCGACGTAATGAAGCGGTTGGAAGCAGAGCATCCCGATTGGATCTTTGCGTACCACGACGTCAACCAAGGCAAAGGCGCGGCCTTACGAACCGGTTTTAAAGCCGCGACAGGGGATTTGGTCATCATTCAAGACGCGGATTTGGAATACGATCCTGAAGAATATCCGAAATTACTGAAACCTATTTTATCCGGGCACGCCGATGTGGTGTATGGATCGCGTTTTCTGGGAGGCGGGCCGCATCGCGTGGTGTATTACTGGCACTACCTGGGGAACCGGTTTCTTACCACGCTTTCAAACATGATGACCAATATCAACCTGACCGACATGGAAGTGTGTTACAAGGTTTTCAAAAAAGAAGTGTTGGAAAAAATTGAGATTGAAGAAAATCGTTTCGGATTTGAAGTAGAGATCACCGCGAAGGTTTCCCGGGGGCCTTGGGTGATTTACGAAGTGCCTATTTCGTATTACGGCCGCAGTTATGCCGAAGGGAAAAAAATTACGTGGAAAGACGGATTCCGCGCTATTTGGTGTATATTTAAATATGGTTTTAAATAAATCAATGAATGGAGCCTGCATAAGGACCGCCATGGCGCTTTTTAGCGTATGCGCGACGATTGTTTTGGCGAATCAACCTGATGTGTACAGCATTCTGGGGCGTGAAGTGGAGGCGTCGGAGGTGCACAAGGCGTATGCCAAAGTCTTTAATCGGTACATCCTGGATCCCGTTAATCAAGAGCTTCGTAAATCGAAAAAATCAGGCGCACAGCTTATTTCGGGAACGGTCGAGCAGGCGTCCGGTCAATTTGCGGTGATTCGAATGGATAGCGGGGAGCTTGTGGCCGTGCGGCAAGTGCGCGAAACAATCCCTGAAACCGGTAAAACGATGCGCATGATGGTCGTTCCCACGCGGGTTCAGACCTATCAGTATCGTGATGCAACGCATGGATTAAAGAGTATCCCGCATTACACAGATGCTTCCATGACACTAAATGATTTTGTCCGGTATCTGCGGTTAGGAGCCCATTTCCCGGAAGCACGTGGGCTTGGCACCAAGAAAGGCCAGAAAGGCTTGTTTAGCACGCGCCCCGGTGAAAAAGGAAGGCGCTGATTCTCTTTCGAGTGTTTCCATGCAGGATTCCCTCATACGCGTTGGAGTCATAGGAGCGGGCGCCAATACGCGCCTGCACCATATTCCTAAACTTCAAGCGCAGGATGGTGTGGAAATCGTGGGGGTGTGCAATCGAAGTCGCGCATCGTCGGAACGTGTCGCGCGCGAATTCGGCATACCGCGGGTCTATGAGCATTGGGAGCAAGTCATAGATGATCCCGCGATCCACGCCATTGTGATTGGCACGTGGCCGTATATGCATGCGCCTATCACCCTGGCGGCGTTGGAAGCAGGAAAACATGTCATGACCGAAGCGCGTATGGCCTGTAACGCCGCCGAAGCACATCGTATGCTGGCCGCATCCCTTGCACATCCGGATTTAGTCACGCAGATCGTTCCCGCGCCTTTCAGTTTACGCGTGGATCGTACCGTTCAGCGGTTATTGAGAGAAGGGTTTCTGGGCGACCTTCTGGTGGTCGAACATGTGGGAACGGGAGGATGGCTGGATCGCGAGGCGCCTATGCATTGGCGTCAAAACCGCGCCTATAGCGGGTTGAATATTATGATGTTAGGCATTGTGTACGAAATGCTGATGCGTTGGGTGGGGGAAGCGGTTGAGGTTACAGCAAATGGCTGTGTGTTTGTTCGAAAAAGAAAAGGGGAGGACGGGTTGCTTCACGAAGTCCATGTGCCCGACCATCTCGATGTGCTGGCAACACTGGCGTGCGGAGCTTTATGCCATATTCAACAAAGCGCGGTGACGGCGTTGCGCTCCGGGGTGGGGACGTGGTTGCATGGATCGGAGGGTATGTTGCATTTTTACAACGGGATATTGTCCGGCGCCCGTAAAGGAGACGATCGGATGGTTAGTATAGAAATACCAGAGGAAGAACAGGGCGGTTGGCGTGTGGAAGAGGAGTTTGTGTGGGCGATCCGGGGGCAGGAAAAAATCTCTCACACTACGTTTGAAGATGGTGTAAAGTACATGGAGTTTACGGAAGCTGTGTCTCGCAGTATGGCGGAAAAATGCGCGGTGGGTCTACCGCTTGCCTGGGTGTAAAAGAATAAAGGAGAAAGAAAAATGAAATTATATCTCGGTCTATTATCGTTGTGTGTGGTCGCAGGAATGGTCTTGGCGGAAGATACCAAAAAATCACCTTTTTCCGATCGTTCCCCTGTTGTTGCGCCTCCGACCGAAAAGGAATTGGCTGAAATTAACGCGTCTGCTCCTTCAGCGGAGGAGAAAATGCCCACAACAGTGGAAGGTCGCCTGGAGCGTCTGGAACAAATTATGCGCCGGGTGGAACGCTCCGTGGATCCCAGCTACAGCGGCGATAACCTGTCCCGTCTCGAATACCGTATTCGTCAGTTGGAACAGCGCCTGGATCGTATGGAAGATCGTTTGCGCAAGCTTGAAGCCCGACGTTAAGGTGGTTATTCCGGTTTCTTCATAGCGGGCGACACGGAGGTCGCCCCTCCAGCGGGGCGGACATGGTTTCGGTTACAACGGGCGACACGGAGGTCGCCCCTCCAGCGGGGCGGACATGGTTTCGGTTACAACGGGCGACACGGAGGTCGCCCCTCCAGCAGCGCGAATCAGGGTGGGATTATGCCCGATCCGTCAGAAACCCGAAGTAGCGTGCGGCATTGTCGTGGCAAATAGCGCGAACGAATTGCGTCAACAGCGCTTCGTCGTCCGGTATTTCCCCACGTTCCACATCCGCGCCGATCAGGTCGCATACGATACGTCTGAAATATTCGTGACGAGGATACGACATAAACGAGCGCGAATCGGTTAACATGCCGACAAAGCGCGATAGCAGGCCCAGATTCGATAAGGCATTTAACTGCCATACCATGCCTTCTTTCTGATCCAAAAACCACCAGCCCGATCCAAACTGGATTTTTCCCGGGGTTACGCCATCCTGAAAATTGCCGATCATGGAGCCTATGACGTAATTATCCGCCGGATTCAGGTTGTAGATAATGATTTTAGGCAGCAGGCCGTCCTGGTCCAACCGGTCAAGATACCGGGAAAGCGCATGCGCTTGCGGCTCGTCCCCAATGGAGTCGAAACCTGTGTCGGGGCCTATGGCTTTTTTCATGCGGGTGTTGTTTCCCCGAAGCGCGCCTATATGCAATTGTTTGGTCCAACCTTTTTCCGCATCCAACGTCCCTGAAAAAAGCATGATATACGTGGCAAACGCATCGGCTTCATCGGCGGATACCGTTTTGCCTGCGCGCGCTTTATTGTAAATGGCCTGCACCGTCGCTTCATTTTCGAACCGGGCATGCGCTTTGTTAAGCCCGTGATCCGACAAGCGGCAGCCAATGGCGTGAAAAAAATCATGGCGTTTACGAAGCGCATCACACAAGCCGGATAACGTGCTTGTATCGGTATCGGCGACGGCGCCAAGACGATCCACATACGCATTAAAAAATACAACCTCGCCGACGCGCAACAACGCATCCGGGCGAAAAGCGGGGAACATGCGCGTCGGATGTCCGGACAACGCAAACATTTGATGCGCCGCCAAGTCATCCGCCGGATCGTCCGTGGTGCATACAACGTCCACGTTGAATGACCGAAGTATGCCCTGCGCGGAAAAGGCCGGGTCGGCCAGTTGGGCGTTGGCTTGCTCCCAGATCGCGGGTGCAGTGTTTTCGTTCAGAAGCGTGTCTATGCCGAAGTAACGTTTTAATTCAAGATGCGACCAGTGATACAGGGGATTGCGCAACGTGTATGGCACGGTTCGAGCCCAAGCCATAAACTTCTCGTAAGGGGAAGCGTCCCCTGTGCAAAAACGTTCGTCCACGCCGTTGGCGCGCATCGCGCGCCATTTGTAATGATCCCCTTCCAGCCAGATGGCATGCAAATCCCCGAAGCGACGATCCGCCGCCACATCGCCGGGTGGAAGATGGCAGTGATAATCAATAATAGGCAAGTTTTGGGCTACACGGTGATACAAATCCCGGCCTGTCTCCGTATGCAGGAGAAAATCATCATGTATAAAGCTCATAGCATCCTCAATCGTGTGAGTAGGGTTTACCCTGTCTATATCACCACGAACCAGATTCCATGAAAAGATAAATTATGGGCCGGGTCTTGCCCAGAATTGTTGGCCCCATGGGGTAAGCGTATCTTCGAGTTTTTGACTTTCGCTAACTAGCAGCGCGCGTAATTCCTGAAGGCGCATTTGTTGATCCGGGTCGTTGGAGTAATCGTGCAATTCATCCGGATCCTGTTCCACATTAAACAACTGCGCGCGTGGGGCGGCCTCGGGGGGGCGGTACTCGATATATTTCCAATCGCCCTGGCGCACGCCGCGATGTTTGTCGGTGTAGGCAAAATACATGATGTCGCGTCCGGAAGCGGACAGGTCGTTCATAAGCGGAATAAGGCTTTGCGCTTCCACGGTGTCGCCGACAGGCACGCCGGCCAGCTCGCAAATCGTAGGGTGCGCATCCATCATGAAACAAAACGCGTCGTGGCGCAGGCCTTGTGGGACGCCCGGGCCTTTTATAATCATAGGCACACGGATACTGTGATCGTACAAATTCTGTTTGCCCATGAGGCCATGGCGACCCACAGCCAGTCCGTGATCCGCGGTATACACGACAATAGTATTTTCCCATTCGCCCCGCGCTTCGATAGCGCGGCGGATATCCCCGATTCGGTCGTCCATGTGGGTCAGCATCGCGTAATAATCCGCGATATGTTCTTTAACAAGGTCCGGCGTACGCGGACGGGGCGCGAGTTGTTCGTCCCGGATGTCGAGCACGCCGTTGTCGAAAGGATGTTCGGGCATAAAATTGGCAGGAAGTTCGATATCCTCTGTTTTGTATAAGGCGCGATATTGTTCCGGCATAGTGCGCGGGTCGTGTGGCGCCAGGAATGCGGCATACAGCAGCCAGGGTTTATCGTCCTTGTAGTGATGCAGGAACTGGAGAGCGGCATCGGCAATTACATCGGTGGAGTGCCGTCCACCGTGGATGTGGTCGCCGGGCGTGTATTGAAGTTCTTTACTTGTCCACGCATCTACGCAGCGGGGAATGCGAGCCGCATACTGACCGGAAGAATCGTAACGGTAGGCGGGCATGTTCCAGTGATCGCACATACCGCCAAAAAAGATTTCGTTTCCGTCCGCAAAGCTGCGGTTAAAGGATGCATGGCAATTGTGCCATTTGCCTGTTCCAAATGTATGATATCCGCTTTGACGGAACGTTTCCCCCATCAGCGCGTGGTCCGGCATAAGCTTGGCTCCGTCCCCGCCAATATGAAACAGCGTCCTTCCCGTATGCAGCATGGCCCGGCTTGGCATACAAATGGCGCCTGAGTTGCCGGAAGGCATGTGGGCCCGGCGGAAATGGGCACCTTCCGCGGCCAGACGGTCCAAATGAGGGGTTTTAATTTGTGTATGACCCATCGCGCCCAGCGCGTCAAAACGATGGTCGTCGGCAATGATAAAGAGAACATTAGGTCGAGCGGTTTGTTTTTTCATACTGTTGATTTTTTACAGGTTGGTAGATGAAGTAAAGATAAAGAAAAGTTTGACAGCGAAATAAAATCCTTATGCGTGTCGAACATTTAAAATTCTTGCATGAAGTTTCGTAAAGCGTTTACTTTCGCGAGCACGATCAACAACGCGATGGCTTCGGTGAAAGGATAGTTATTTTTATGAGCAAAAAGGTTTCAGGAAAGAAAAGCAAAGTGGCGCAGCCGGATACCGATTGGTTTGTGGATTCCCGCTTCGGCATGTTTATTCACTGGGGTTTATATGCGTTGGCGGGACGGCACGAGTGGGTTATGAAGTACGAAAAGATACCGCAAGAAACGTATATGAACTACTTTGAGCGGTTCGAGCCGGACTTATACGATCCATCCGCGTGGGCGCGTAGTGCGCGTGAAGCGGGCATGAAATACATGGTCATCACCGCCAAACACCATGAAGGTTTTTGCTTGTGGGACTCCAAACACACTCGCTTCAAAGCCACTAAAACACCATGGGGTCGGGATGTGTTGAAACCGTTGGTGGATGCTTTCCGTAAAGAAGGGTTGCGTATCGGGTTTTATTATTCCCTGCTGGATTGGACGCATCCAGAGTTTCCCGTGGACCGAATACATCCGCGTGCCGACGATGCCGCGTTTCGCGAGGCGACGAAAAAACGCGATGGATCCAAATACGCAAAATACATGCGCGATCAGGTCACGGAATTGCTGACGCAGTTCGGCAAAATTGATTTGTTGTGGTTCGATTTTTCGTACCCTGGCGATGACGGCAAAGGGCACAAGGACTGGGAATCGGAAAAACTACTGGCGTTAGTGCGTAAACTGCAACCCGGCATTATGGTGAACAATCGGTTGGACTTGCCGCACGCGCCTGATTTCCTCACGCCGGAGCAGTACCAGCCCGTGGAAATGCTGCGCGATGCGTCCGGCCGCCCGGTGGTATGGGAAGGGTGCCAGACGTTTTCCGGGTCATGGGGATACCATCGCGATGAACAGACGTGGAAAAGCGTCAAACAATTGTTATGGATGTTAATTGATGGCGTTAGCAAAAACGGCAATTTATTATTGAATGTCGGTCCGACCGCCCGCGGGGAATTCGATGCCCGCGCGTGCGAGCGTTTGGCGGGCATAGGCGAATGGATGCGCCGGCATGCGCGCTCTATTTATGGCTGTACGCATGCGCCCGAAGGATTTCCCGCGCCGCCTCCGGACTGTCGCTACACGTATAACGCGCGGACAAACCGGTTGTACGTGCATATATTTAACTGGCCTATTCAGCATCTGCATCTGCCTGGATTGGAAGGCAAAGTGGCGTATGCCCAGTTGTTAAACGATGCCAGTGAAATTCGTATTCGTCCGCATGCGCACGACGTACACAACAACCTGCACGCGCCGACGCCGGAAGACATGCTTACGCTCCTTATTCCCGCTTTGCAACCGCCGGTCGAGGTTCCCGTTATTGAAGTATTTCTGAAATAAAGGCGACCTATAAAGCAGGCATAGCGATGGTTGGGCAGGGCGTATGGACCCGGTCTTTTTCGCTTATTCTTCCTGAATTGCTGTGTTTGGGATTGTTCCGTCAAGCGACTCCCTTTACAGTAACCCTATGGCCCAACAACCTTATTTAGCTCAAACGCAACAGCAGCGCATGCAGATGACGCTGGCGCCTCAAATGCGTCAATCGTTGGAGTTGTTGCAAGTGCCTATGCTGGAATTGCGCACGCTGATTCAAGCGGAATTGGAGCAAAATCCCACGTTGGAAGAAAAAATACAGGAATCCGACCGGATAGAAATCGAGCCCGGCACGCCGTCCGAAGAACCTGCGCAAACAACCGCCGATGGCGATGAAGAATACGAGTTAATGGCGCGCCTTGACGAGGAATGGCGCGATTATTTCAGGCAAAATACGCCGCGCGCATCCTCGCATGATGAAAACGAAGAAGCCCGGCGCAAATTTATGCTGGATTCCCTGACCAAAGAGGAATCGCTACAAGAGCATTTATTGCGGCAACTGGCGCTGTCCGGCCTCGGGGAAACCGAAACGCAAATGGGCGAGTTGCTGATTGGAAATATCAATGACGACGGCTACCTTGCCACCACGCTGGAAGAATTGGAAGCCACCACCAATTTTACCGTCAACGAATTAGCGCAGGTGCTGGCGGCTATTCAGGAATTTGATCCGATCGGGGTCGGCTCGCGTGACTTGAAAGAATGTCTATTGTTTCAATTACGCCGCGAAGGGTTCAAAGGGACGCCGATGGAAACCCTGGTGGCGGACCATTTGGAAGAACTGGGATCGCGCAAATATGCGCAAATCGCGCGCGCTATGAAAATACCGCTGGAAGAAGCGCAGCGGATGGCGCAACATATCGCCACGCTGGAACCGAAGCCGGGACGACGTTTCACATCCGAGTCTGCCCCGTATGTCACACCGGAAATTCAAATTCAACGCGTGCGCGACGAATATGTCGTGGTAACCAACGACGATCAAATTCCGCATTTACGCATTAGCAAACATTACCGTTCGCTGATGGAAGACCCGGCCACATCCCCGGACGTTAAGCAGTACATTCAGGAAAAAATTAAATCCAGCGCGTTTTTGATCAAAAGCATTCATCATCGTCAACAAACCATCCGCAGCATTGCGCAGGAAATTGTGCGTGTGCAACGCGCATTTTTTGAGCGTGGCGTGTCTGCTCTCAAGCCGTTGACTATGTCGGATGTAGCCGACGTAATCGGAGTGCATGAAACCACGGTCAGCCGCGCCATCGCGGGCAAGTATGTGCAAACACCGCAAGGCACATACGAGATGAAATATTTCTTCACGTCGGGCTACCGCACGGCGGACGGTCAAGACGTTTCAAATAAAACAGTGAAAGATCAAATCGCCGGTCTTATTGCCGATGAAGATCCGGCTTCCCCTTTATCCGACCAAGCCATCGCCCACGCCTTAAAAGAAAAAGGAGTCAATGTGGCGCGTCGAACCGTAGCCAAATATCGCGAGGAACTGAAAATTTTGCCTTCGCATCTGCGCAAAGCGTTTTAATGGACAAAGAGAATGCGGCGACGGCATGACCTTGCTTAAAAAAGATCGTGAACCATGGGCGCGTGCGATGCGCGCGAAAGGCGGCTGTTTTATCCCGGACCAGCCTTGCGCGATCCAGGCTTTTCTTGCGGCACAACTTCCCGAGGTGCAACCGGGCACGTGGATGGTTGTCACCGATGGACCCAAAGCGCAGGATGATTTCTACCATGATGTATGCGCGTTCCGCGCAGAAAAAGACGTGGTGTATTTTCCGTCATGGGAACACCTACCCGGGCGGGGCATGCATCGTGCCGACGATATCGTCGGGGATCGTTTGCGTGTATTGCAAGAATGCCGGCGCGCGACGCATCCGGTTTTGATGGTTACATGCGTGCAGGCGATTATGCAGAAAACACTAGCCCCGTCGGCGCTGGAAAAAGGCATGATTTCCCTTCGTGTGGGCGCGTCGGTGGCGTGGGAAACGCTTTTGCAAGGTCTCGTGGAGGGAGGGTATGAACCGGTTCCTGAAGTAACGCGCAAAGGGGAGTTTGCGCATCGGGGCGGCGTGTTGGATTGCTGGCCGCCGACGTCGGAATGGCCGTTGCGTGTAGAGTTTTTGGGCATGGCTATAGAGTCCATTCGCACGTTTGATCCCGGCGATCAACGGTCTGTTCTGCGCCTTGAACAGGCCGATATTGCGCCTGCGCAAGAGCGGGATCACGCGGACGACGCTTCGCGTTTGATTTCCACGTTGCTGGATTATATCCCGGGACCCGTGGGTGTGTTTTGGAGTGAATGGGATCGTATTCAGCTTCATGCCAAGCAATACGAGGAAGCGATGGCATTGGCCGATGCCAAAGAAGGCATGATTTCCTTTCGCTCCTTGCGTTCCCGTATGGATCGCCTGGACTCCGTGGGGCGTGTGTTTGTGGGTGGGTCCATGCCCAAACATGCGCTGGTTTGGCCGTGCCCGATTGAGCCCGTGGCGGGCTTGGCAGGATGGGATGCGGAAGGGCACGCCACCGATTGGCTGGAAAACCGTCGGCGCGCGTATGTACATGAATGGGTGGCCGCACGCGAAGCAGGTTACACGGTACGTCTGCATTTTGCCACCCAGGGGGCGCAGGACCGCTTTATCGAGTGGTGCGCATCGGACGTTGACCCGCGCGCCTTGTTCGATATGGTCGTTGCCCCGTTGTCAGAAGGATTTCTGTACGCGGAAGGGCAGTTGCGGGTGGTGTCCGAACACGATTTGTACGGGCGCCGCAAAGAAACGCGGGGGCGGTATGATCCTCATGCGCGCCGGTCCGGCCCCAAACGACTGGAAGGGGAACGGGTCACAGGCTGGCGCGATATTCAGCCGGGCGAATTGGTGGTGCATATCGAGCACGGGATTGGGCGCTATTTGGGATTGTTTGAAATCGAAACCGACGGGCGTAAACAGGAAGTTCTATCTATTGAATACGCGGATGAAGCGCGCTTATATTTGCCGGTCGGCCAGGCGCATTTGTTAAGTCGCTACGTCGGGATGGGGCGTGCCCGGCCCGAACTGCATGCGCTGGGCGGAAAACGGTGGATGCGCGAAAAAATTGCGGCGGAACGCGCGGTGCGCGATTTGGCGGCAATGATGCTGGAAACGCAAGCTGCCCGTCAGACGCAAGCCGGGCATGCGTTTTCAGCCGATACGCCATGGCAACATGAATTCGAGGCGGCTTTTCCATTTCAGGAAACCGAAGACCAAATGCGCGCGATTCAGGAAGTTAAACGCGACATGGAAAATGCACGGCCCATGGATCGTTTGATTTGCGGCGACGTAGGTTACGGTAAAACAGAGGTTGCGATGCGCGCGGCGTTTAAAGCGGTTATGGACGGCAAGCAAGTCGCGGTGCTAACGCCCACCACGGTGTTAGCCCAGCAGCATTACCAGACCTTTTCCGAGCGGATGGCTGCGTTTCCTGTGCGGATCGAAATGCTTAGCCGGTTCAGGACCAAAAGCCAGCAGCGGGACATTGTGCAGGCGTTAAACGAAGGCGCGGTGGATATTGTTATTGGCACGCACCGCCTTGTGCAGCCCGATGTGAAGTTCCAGCGGCTTGGACTGGTTGTTATTGACGAAGAGCAGCGATTCGGCGTGGAGCATAAAGAACATCTGAAGCATGTGCGACAACTGGTGGATGTGTTGACCATGACCGCCACGCCGATCCCGCGCACGTTGTATATGAGCATGACCGGGGCGCGCGATATCAGCACGATCCAGACCGCGCCGCGCGAGCGCTTGCCGGTGGAGACGCTTGTCTCCGAGTATAAAGACGACATTGTGCGCGACGCGATTCGGCGGGAATTGAATCGCGGGGGACAGGTCTTTTACCTGCATAACCGTGTGCAGACCATTGAATTAACGGCACGGAATCTGGCGAAACTGGTGCCGGAAGCCCGCGTGGCTATCGGGCACGGTCAAATGAACGAGCACGAATTGGAACATGTCATGACGGCGTTTGTCCGCGGGGATTACGATATCCTGCTATGCACAACGATCATCGAAAGCGGCGTGGATATTCCTAATGTAAACACCATTATTATTGAGCGGGCCGACCGGTTTGGTTTGTCGGGATTGTATCAATTACGCGGACGGGTAGGGCGATACAAACATCAGGCGTATGCCTACCTGTTATTGCCGCGACATGGCCAACTGTACAGCGCCGCGCGGAAGCGCGTGCAAGCGATCCGAAAATATACGGGCCTTGGATCGGGTTTTAAGCTGGCGATGCGGGACTTGGAAATCCGCGGCGCGGGCAACATCCTCGGCGCGCAGCAAAGCGGACATATTGCCGCGGTGGGTTTTGATTTATATTGCCAGTTCCTTCAGCGGACGATTAAGCGTTTAAAAGGCGAAGAACCGCCCCCGGTGGCTGACGCGGATCTGCGGCTGGACTTTGTGGACTCGGTTCCGGGGCAGGAACGCGACGATACCGCCGCGTTGCCTCACGCCTATGTCGAAGACGAAACCGTGCGCGTGAATCTGTATCGGCGACTGGCGGGATTAGCGACGGTGGACGACGTGGAACACTTTGCGGAAGAATGTCGCGATCGGTTTGGTCCTTTGCCGGAGGAACTTGAAAAGCTATTGCTGGTTGCGCGTATCCGTATTTATGCCTCGGATGCCGGGATTTCCATGCTGGAAGTGCGCGACAATAAAGTCATGATGCGCCGCCAACAAGAATGGATCATGCCGGACAAACGATATCCCCGTCTGGTATCCCATTCCGCGAAAGATAAATTAAACGAGCTGATTCAATTGCTGAAGGACTTGCCTTCGGGATAAGCCCGCGATTTTTTGTGTATATATTCGCGTGTTCATGTATAGTGTTTGCATGAGGTTTGATCGTGCGCAATTCATGGATCTGAAAGAGGTTGTTTAATGGACGGCCATCGTGTTTCCCCGCCTGCGGTCACGCATGGTATCCGTTGGTTTCTGCTTCTGATAATTCCGTTGATTTTACTGGGTGGCCTATTGCTGATCGCATGGGAAATCCGGATGGCACAGGAAACCATGCGCAGCCATGTACTCCGCGAAGCGCGACAAGCCGCGCAAGCTTTAAATCCATCGCGCATTGATGCGGTTATGCGTGAAGCAACGTGGGATCCACCTTCACCGACGTATCAGCGACTGGCGCGGCAATTGCAGATTCTACAGGAAACACATCCTGGCATTCTAAACTTTGAATTAATCGGGCGCTCTTCCGACGGCGAAAACTATCGCATTATGGGAGGGAAAAGCGATCCCTCGGTGGTTTCATGCGCCTTAAACATGGAAGCCGCGTTTGCCGGGGAAACGTTGATGTGCATTCCTTTGGCATTGAATAAACAGCAAGCCATTACAGCATGCGCTCCGGTCTATGGAGCTTTCGGTGAAGACATAATTGCCGTGCTGCGCACCACCCATGACCCCGCGCCTTGGGCGCGTTTAAAACATCAGGCGATTATTGAGGCCGTGTTATTAAGTTTGGCGCTGTTATGTATCGCCGTGCTGGCAAGTTTATGCCGCTTCCATATTCCCGTGGATCACGAGCGGTCTGGATTTCTCTCCCGCTATTATGAGGCTTTGTTAATGCTTGTGGCGGGCTTTGTCTTATCACTTTACGCTGCGGATATTGCGCATGATTATGCGCACCGATCCAAGCAACAGGCTTTTGAGCAGCTTGCGGATAGTGAAATGGCGCAGTTCATGAGGCAATGGTATCGTATCCGGGATGATTATCTGGTGGGCATAGCACGATTTCTGGAAGCTTCTGATGATGTAGACCAAGAGACATTTAGTCATTTTGTTTCGCCGATACTGGAAAATTCCCTGGTATACGCCGTGGCGTGGGTGCCTATAGTTAAGACAAGGATGCCGGGCGATGGCCTTTGGGGTTTGGATGAAGCAGGAAACCGGATTTCCGTGCCTATGCGCGATTACTATTTCCCTGTGGAATTGTTTGCGCCTCACGGAAAAGTCAAAGAAGTTGACGGATTCGATCTGATGACGGATCAAGCCCGAAAAACCGCGTTGGAAGATGTATTATTAACGGGCTATTCCTCCTCTACACCGCCCATACATCTTGCGCATGATCCGGACGGGAAAAAAATGATTCTAACGTATTATCCCGTGAGGCGCGAACATAACGGTAAAATAATCGGGATGGTTTCATTAATTGTGGATCCGGAGAAACTTTTAACCTCGATCTACCGTCAGCATGTGATTCATGTGGATTTTCTAATGCAGACAAAAAAGGGAACCTCGCATGTGCTGGCACGCTACTGGGATGCTCCTGTGGATGATCGTGAAATGACCGTGGCGCAATCTGTAGGTATGTTTGGCCATATTTTCCAAGTCGTCACGCATCCCGGTCCGGATTTCGAGTCTGTGGTTCCGCTTGTGGCTTTCGGCCGGACCTTTATGTCGGGAATGATCCTGACTTTTGCGTTGGCTCTGATAATTGTCTTTCCTATGCGGCAACGCATTAAGCTGCGTCAGCTCGTGTCTGCGCGAACCGCGGATCTCGGGGAAAGTCAGGCTGTACTGGAACGGAAATTAAAGTACGAAGAAATCTTATATGAGATTTCCACATTGGCGATGGAGGATAAAGATGCCGATTCTTTCCTACAACAAGTGTTGCGTCGCTTGGGTGAAGGGTTGGATGTAAGCCGAGCGTATATCTTTAAGCATGATCATGCGCAGGATGCCATGAGCAATACGCATGAATGGGTGGCGCCGGGTATATCGGCTGAAATCGGGAACCTGCAAAATCTGCCTAGCTCGCTGGTGCCGTGGTGGACAGATCAATTGAAAAAAGGAAACAATATTCTGTTCCGGGACATCGAAGATATTCCCGATGAAAAAACCCGCGAAGTTCTGCGGACGCAGCATATTCTTTCAGTCGAGGCCGTGCCGTTGTTTGTAAACGATGCGTATTTCGGGTTCATCGGATTTGATGCCTGCAAAGAGTATCGCTATTGGCCCGAAGAAGATGTCGGCATTATTACGGCCATTGCCCGGGTGATTAGCCATTACATCGAGCGCCAATATTATGAAAACTCCTTAAAACTCTCCCGCGAAAAATTAAAAGAGCAGTTGGAAGCGTTGCGGCGCGGAGAAACCGAACGGGCTCGCCTGGCCTCCGCGATTGAACAGGCTGGCGAGACAATTGTCGTTACCGATACAGACGGCATTATTCAATACGTCAACCCATCGTTCACGCGCACGTCCGGATATACCCGTGAAGAAGCCATCGGTCAAAAACCAAGTGTCTTAAAAAGCGGAAAACAGGATGAAGGCTATTACAGAGCCATGTGGGAAACAATCCAAAGCGGGCAGATATGGGAAGGCCGTTTTATTAATAAAAAGAAAAACGGAGATATTTATACCGAGGAAGTGACCATATCACCGGTTATGGATGACCAGGGTGAGATCATTAATTATGTTGCGGTCAAGCGGGATATCACGCGTGAAATGGATATTGAGCAACAGTTGATCCAGTCGCAGAAAATGGAAACCATCGGCACCATGGCGGGAGGCATTGCTCATGATTTTAATAACTTATTGCAATCCATTATCGGCTTCACGGATTTAGCGTTGGACGAAAAAACAACGCCGGCCCAGCGACGCGAATTTTTGATGGAAGTAAGAAAAGCAGGCGATCTTGCCACGACACTTACACGCCAATTGCTTGCGTTTAGTCGCCGGCAAGTCCTTGCCAAACAAACCGTGGATTTGCCGGTCTTGATCGGGCAAATGACCAAAATGATCGGGCGCATGATTGGCGAAACCGTGCAGCTTGATCTTAATGTTCATGACTCCATGCCTCCCGTGCATGCCGATCCGGGGCAGATTGAACAAATTATCATGAATCTGGTGGTTAATGCGCGGGATGCTATGCCTGACGGGGGACGGGTGACGATAGGGTTTAAAGAAATTTTATTTACAGAAGAGGATCTCTTGTTTCATGCAGGGGCACGGGCCGGACGATTTGTTCGCATATCGGTATCAGACACGGGAGCGGGCATGCCGGAGCATGTGCGAAAACGTGTATTTGAGCCTTTTTTCACGACCAAACCGTCGGGCAAAGGCACCGGGCTTGGATTGTCTACCGTATACGGGATAACGCGTCAACATGACGGATGGGTTTCTGTGTATAGTGAAGAAGGAAGCGGCAGCGATTTTCATGTGTATCTACCCGTGGCCGCAGGTATTAAAAATGATATGCCATCCGCGCCCAGAAAAGAAACACCACCCGCGCAAGGCCAAGGGGAGCGCATTTTGCTGGTCGAAGACGAAAACGGCGTCCGGCATTTGATGGATAAATTGTTGTCTACGCATGGATACATCGTCACGCCCGCCGCTTCGGCTGAAGAAGCCTTGGAAATCTATACGCGGGAACAAGGCGCTTTTGATTTGGTTTTTAGCGACGTGGTGCTTCCGGGTCAAAGTGGATTTGATTTAGTGGAAACACTTAAAAAAAGAAATCCATCTGTGCGCGTATTGATGGTAAGCGGATACACCGACGAGCGGACGCGCTGGCCGCATATCCGCGAGAAAGGATGGCGCTATTTGCAAAAACCCGTCAACAGACAGGTTTTGTTGACAACGCTACGGGAGATCTTTCAGGGCGACACACCGCGCGAGGTTTCGTAGATCGCGATCGCTTCCTGCAAATGCCGATCCAAGGTCCGGTAGCGATCTTTGTGCGCGGGGTGCGACGAAATATATTTCATCAATCCGGAACTGCCTTCCCGGTCATGCACGCGTTTCCATACGCGCGGCGCTGCACGCGGATCGAAACCCGCTTTCGCCATATAAAACATACCCAGGATATCGGCCTCGTGTTCGTCTGCGCGCGAATACTTTGGCAGAATCAGCCCATGATACACCACAAACGCCGCGCCAAAAGCCAGCGCGAGATCTTCGTTTTCCGTCATTTCCGCCGCTAGCGCGCCAACCAGCAGTAGCATGTTGACGGGCATGGCTTTGGTGATGTTTTTGGTCGTGTGACGCGCGGTCACGTGCGCGATTTCGTGCGCCATCACCGCAGCCAATTCGTCGTCGCCCCGCACCAATCCGGTTTTGGGATGATACAAGCCTTCAAAAAACAATAACTGACCTCCGGGGGCCGCCGCAGCATTGACGATGTTGGTGTGGAACAACGTTACTTCGTAAGGGAGATCGGGATAATGGGACACAGCCGCGATGCGCAGCATCATGTTGGTTAAAGTAGCCAGCATGCGCAGATCTTGATTGATGCCGACCCCTTCTTCGCGCATGGTTTTTACCGCATCGTTCAATACACCCCGGCCCAATTGTATGTCTTCCTGCAGCGTGTACATATTCCGGACCTGTCGCCCGGATACGGGATCAAACTGTTTGGTCGCACACCCCGTGCCAAGCAAGGCCACGGCCACAACCAGGACCGGTATAGGGTTTCTTTTTTTCATGCCTCGAAGTATTCCTGAAGCGAACGCACGCCCCAGTCGTTAAAGCGCATATGCCGGATGGCGGACAAAGTCGCACGCGCGCCTGCTTCGGTCGTTACAATGGGCACTCCGCGCAGAATAGCTTCCGACCGGATTTTAATTTCGTCTAACCGGGCGACCGGACCGCTGGGCGTATTGATGATCATGCTTACGCGGCTTTCTTTCATGAGGTCCAGGACATTCGGGCTGGCTTGATCGGCGAGCTTGTGCAGCGTTACAACGTCCAGGCCCACTCCTTTTAACTGGTCTGCGGTCCCGGAGGTTGACGCAATTTGAAATCCCAGTTCGGCGAGTTCTTTTCCAATTTCGATCATCCAGGGCTTGTCGCTATCTTTGGCGCTGAGAAATACCAGTCCTTCTTTGGGGAGATGCTGGCCTGCGGCGATCTGGCTTTTCCAGTACGCAGCTTCAAAGGTGGTGTCTATGCCCATCACTTCACCCGTGGATTTCATTTCCGGTCCCAGGATAGGATCGACGCCCGCGAACCGGTTAAAAGGAAACACCGCTTCTTTTACCGCAAACCACGCGCCTGAGCGGGCTTGTTGCGGATAGCCGATGTCGTCAAACGTCTGCCCCCCCGCAATCCGCGCCGCCAGTTTGGCCAGCGGCACGCCAGTGGCTTTGCTAACGTATGGCGCCGTGCGCGAAGCGCGCGGATTGATTTCAATAATATAAAAGTCGTTGTCTTTCACAGCCAGTTGGACGTTCATCAGGCCGCGTACATTCAATTCAATCGCGATATTTTCGCACGCTTCTTTGATGCGTTCGACCAACGGATCGGGCAGGGTATGGGGCGGAATGCAGCATGCGGAATCGCCGGAATGGATGCCCGCGGCTTCGACGTGTTCCATCACACCCCCGATATACGCGCGTTTCCCATCGCATACACAGTCCACGTCTACTTCAATGGCGCCTTCGAGATACCGGTCAATCAAGACCGGAAAGCCCGGACTGACTTTCATGGCAGCGGTGACAAACGGACGTATGTCCTGCTCGGTGTAAGCAACCATCATGGCGCGGCCGCCCAAGACATACGACGGGCGCACCATCACGGGGTAGCCGATGTTGCCGGCGATGTCGGTTGCTTCTTCAACACTTAACGCGGTGTCGCTGGCAGGTTGTTTTAAGCCGAGTTTGTCCAGCAAGGCGCGGCATAACTTCCGGTCCTCGGCCCGGTCAATGCTTTCCGGCGATGTGCCCAGAATATTGACACCTGCTTTCATGAGCGACGTGGCCAGGTTCAACGGGGTTTGCCCGCCCATTTGCACAATCACGCCAAGCGGTTTTTCGTTTTCGTAAATGTTCAACACATCTTCCAGCGTCAACGGCTCGAAATACAATTTATCCGACGTGTCGTAATCGGTGCTCACAGTCTCCGGGTTGCTGTTGACCATGATGGTTTCAAAACCCAATTCGCGCAGAGCCATGACGGTATGCACGCAACAGTAATCGAATTCAATGCCTTGCCCGATGCGGTTCGGGCCGCCTCCCAGAATCATCACTTTCTTTTTGTCGCTGGGTTTGGATTCATCGCGATCCGCGTAACTGGAATAGAAATATGGCGTGTACGCCTCAAACTCGCCCGCGCACGTATCCACACAGCGATACACGGGCTTGATGCCCGCGGCAAGTCGTTCCGTGCGTATATCCAGTTCCGTGACTTGTTCCCCGCGTAAGGCGGCGATTTGTTTGTCGGAAAAGCCGGAACGTTTGGCTTCGCGTAACAGGTCTAGATCCAAAGGCTGATCTTTTGGCGCTTCAAGCACGCGACGTTCAATTTCCACAATCTGCGCAAATTGATCAATAAACCATGGATCAATACGGGTCAGCTCGGCAATGCGCTCAATACTGTACCCTTTTTTTAATGCATACTTAATGTTAAAATGCCGGTCGGTATCGGTTTTGGTTAATTCGGTTTCAATGTTGTCCTGATTAACCAAGGATTCCGCTTTTAAGTCCAACCCGGACACGCCAATTTCCAGGCCGCGAAAGGCTTTTTGGACGGCTTCCCGGAAATTGCGTCCGATAGCCATGGTTTCACCCACGGATTTCATGCTGACGCCTAAACGCGGATCGGCGCCCGGAAATTTCTCAAACGCGAAGCGCGGCACTTTAACCACGCAGTAATCAATGGTTGGTTCGAAACTGGCCGGCGTTTCACGCGTGATATCGTTGGCTAGTTCGTCCAGCGTGTAGCCCACAGCCAGTTTCGCGGCAATTTTGGCAATCGGATATCCGGTGGCTTTACTGGCCAGCGCGGAACTGCGCGATACGCGCGGGTTCATTTCGATAACCACCATGCGCCCGGTTTCCGGATGGATGGCGAATTGAACGTTCGAGCCGCCGGTTTCCACGCCGATGACGCGAAGGACTTTGATGCTCCAGTCGCGCATTTTCTGGTATTCCACGTCGGTCAGGGTTTGCGTCGGCGCTACGGTAATGCTGTCGCCGGTATGCACACCCATGGGATCAAGATTTTCAATGGAGCAAATAATGACGCAGTTATCGTTCCGGTCGCGCATGACTTCCATTTCGAATTCTTTCCAACCCAGCGCGGATTCTTCCAGCAAGACTTCGTGCACACGACTCGCTTTCATGCCGCTGGCCGCGATATGCATTAACTCGTCCATCGTGTAGGCGGTGCCGCCGCCGGTGCCGCCCAGTGTGTAACTCGGGCGCACAATGATCGGAAAGCCGATTTCTTCCGCGGCGACCCGCGCTTCTTCAAGTGATTTAACACGTTGACTGCGCAGGCATTCCATACCTGCTTCTGTCATAGCTTCTTTAAATAACTCGCGATCCTCCGCGCGTTTGATCACGTCTACTTTTGCGCCAATGAGTTCTACCCCGAATTGCTCGAGCGCGCCGCTTTCCGCGACTTCCAGCGCTGTGTTGAGTCCGGTTTGTCCGCCCAGCGTGGGCAGGATGGCGTCGGGACGTTCTTTTTCGATGATGCGAATCACGGCTTCGGCGGTGATCGGTTCGACATACGTCCGGTCGGCCACGTTGGGATCGGTCATAATCGTGGCTGGATTGCTGTTGATCAAAATGACTTCATATCCTTCTTCGCGAAGCGCTTTGCAGGCTTGCGTGCCCGAGTAGTCGAATTCACAAGCTTGTCCGATCACAATAGGACCGGAACCGATCAACATAATTTTTTTGAGGTCTGTTCTTTTCGGCATAATTATTCCCACTCAATCGTTGCGGGTGGCTTGGAGCTGATGTCATAGACCACGCGGTTAATGCCGCGTACTTCATTAATAATGCGGGACGCAATGGTTTCCAGCGTGTCGTACGGCAAGCGGTACCAGTCGGCGGTCATGCCGTCCAGGCTTTGCACGGCGCGCACAGCTGCTACGTTTTCGTACGTGCGGCCGTCGCCCATAACACCTACACTTTGCACCGGAAGCAACACCGCGAATGCCTGCCAAATATCTTTGTAATCCGGCAGTTTGCGGATTTCCTCTTGCACACGGACGTCGGCTTGTTGCAATAACGTCACCCGTTCATCGGTTACTTCGCCCAGTATGCGGACGGCTAGTCCGGGGCCGGGGAAGGGTTGGCGGTCCACAATGTCGTCCGGCACGCCGAGTTCGCGTCCCAGCACGCGCACTTCATCTTTAAATAATTCGCGCAGCGGTTCGATTAAGTCAAATTGCAGGTCCGGCGGCAACCCCCCTACGTTATGATGGCTTTTGATCGTGACCGACGGTCCGCCCAGCGGGGATACGCTTTCAATGACGTCGGGATACAGCGTGCCTTGCGCAAGGTATTGCACCTGACCAAACGTGCGCGCTTCGTTGCTAAACACCTCGATAAATGTTGCGCCAATGATTTTGCGTTTTTGCTCCGGGTCTATCACCCCGCGTAAACGATCCAGAAAAAGCTTGCGCGCGTCCGCCACGCGCAAATCAATGCCGAACGCCTCGCCAAACGTTTGTTCCACTTGCTCGGCTTCGCCGTATCGCAACAAACCATTATCCACAAATACGCAATGCAATTGATCGCCAATGGCGCGATGAAGCAACGCGGCGGCCACGGATGAATCCACGCCCCCGCTTAAGCCGCACAAGACATGTTCCGTACCGACAGTGGCCCGGATGCTTGCTACACTTTCCTCGATAAATTGCGCCATGGTCCAGTCGCCCGAACACGCGCATACATCAAATAGAAAATGTTTCAGAATGTCTGTTCCGCGGGGGGTGTGCGCGACTTCAGGGTGGAATTGCAGCGCATGCCATTGCTTCGCGTGATGCTCCATGGCGGCCACCGGACAACTGGCAGTGTCGGCGCTGACGACAAATCCTTCCGGCGGTTGCATGACCTGGTCCCCGTGACTCATCCACACTTGCAGATCGTCGGGCATATCACGAAACAAGCCTGCGCGGTTCTTGACTTGGATTTTGGCTTTTCCGTATTCGCGATGTACGCCGGGTTTTACCTCGCCGCCAAGCGCGCGCGCCATCAATTGCATGCCGTAACAAATGCCAAGCACCGGCAGACCGGTTTTAAACAAAGCCGGATCGCACTGCGGGGAACCGTCGTCAAACACGCTGGCCGGTCCGCCGGAAAGAATGATGCCTTTGGGCGGATATTGCATCAGCGCGTCGCGCGTGGCGTCGTAGCGTACAATTTCGCAATATACATTTTGTTCGCGCACGCGGCGGGCGATCAACTGGCTGTACTGCGAGCCGAAATCGAGAATAGCGATCCAGTCGTGGTTTTTCATCGGCCTGCGGAGTCTTTCATCAATTGAATAAAACGATCAAATAAATACGAGGCGTCATGCGGACCCGGCGCGGCTTCCGGATGGTATTGCACGGAAAACACCGGGCGTTTCCGGTGCCGCAATCCTTCGGATGTGCCGTCGTTTAAATTGATGTGGGTGGTTTCCACAAGCTCGGGGTTCAGCGAATCTTTGTCCACGCAGAAGCCGTGGTTCTGGGACGTGATTTCGACCAAGCCGGTCGTCAGGTCTTTTACGGGTTGATTGGCTCCGCGATGACCGAATTTAAGTTTATACGTCTTTCCGCCCAGCGCAAGTCCGATGATTTGGTGTCCGAAACAGATTCCGAAAGTTGGCACATCTTTTTCTATTAATGTGCGGACCAGATCTATGACATGCGGCACGGCGTCGGGATCGCCGGGTCCGTTGGAAATAAACAAACCGTCCGGTTTCCGAGCCAGAATGGCTTCGGCGGTGGTTGTATTGGAAAAAACCTGTGCGGCGCAACCACGTTCGGCCAGCATGCGCAATTGGTTGCGTTTTATGCCGCAATCCAGCACTGCGACCTGATATTGCGGGGTAGGAGGCGCGGGCCATTCGTAGGAATCCGGTGTGCTGACTTCGCTGGATAAATCGCGACCGATCAGGCCGGGAGACTCCGCCGCTTTTTGCACAAGACGGTCCCGGTCGGTGTCGGTAGTGGACATGACACATTTCATCGCGCCTTTGGAGCGGATATGCAGGGTAATCGCGCGCGTATCTACATGGTCCACGCCAAGAATATTGTTTTCCACAAGATAGTCGGGAAGTGTCTTCGTGCTGCGCCAGTTGCTGGTGCGGCGGCTGCATTCGCCGACGACGAGGCCGGCAGCATGGGGTTTCCACGACTCAATATCTTCGTCGTTGATCCCGTAGTTGCCGATCAGCGGATAAGTGAGCGTCACGATCTGTCCATGGTAGGAGGGATCGGTTAAAATCTCTTGATATCCCGTCATGGACGTGTTGAATACCAGCTCCCCGTATACTTCGCCTTGCCCGGCGAAAGCACGTCCTTCGAAGCAGGTTCCGTCTTCCAGTGCGATAATGGCTTTAGTCATGCTGCGGTATTTTCCGGCGTTAGAAATCCACGGGAAAGTCCGTGGGTAAATTGGGTTCGCATTTTGGGGGTTTTTTCTGATCTGTCCAGTCAATTGTGAATCACACGCCACGATATTGAATTCTTTACAAGGCCCGGCATCCCCTTTTATGGTGCGGGGCTTTGAAGTAGATCGGGAGAGCTATGGCAACCAAGAAAACGACACGCTCAGAAACGGCGGAAAGCATGGCGCAACGCCAGCGCGATATTTCCGTATCTGAATTTTTTCTCAAGAACAGGCACTTGCTGGGATTTGATAGTCCGCGCAAAGCGTTGATGACCGCCGTGAAAGAAGCGGTGGACAATTCACTGGACGCGTGCGAGGAGGGCGGCATCCTGCCCGAAATTAGTGTGGAAGTACGTCAAACATCCGAAAACCGCTTCCGTGTAAGCATTACAGACAATGGGCCGGGCGTGGTGCGGGCGCAAATACCGAAAATTTTCGCAAAACTGCTGTATGGCTCAAAATTTCACCGGTTACGCATGTCCCGCGGCCAGCAAGGCATCGGCATCAGCGCGGCGGGCATGTACGGGCAACTTACCACGGGACAGGCTACGCGTATTTGGTCAAAAACCAAAGGCAGCAAAATGGCGCACCGTATTGCCGTGCAAATTGATACCAAAGGCAATAAGCCGGTAATTCTGGAAGACGTGGAGGAAGCCTGGTGGCCTACTTTTGCGACGCCGGGCTCGGCGGAGCCGACTACGTATCAGCATGGCACATGCGTTTCCATTGAAATGGAAGCAGCGTATGTGCGGGGCCGTTTATCCGTTGACGAATTTATTAAACAATGCGCTGTGGTTAATCCTCATCTGCAGTTGCATTATCGTGTGGTGTTGCAGAAAAAAGAGGATCCGGCAAGTGCGGATCAAAGCGCCGACGATCCCGATTGGCTTACCTACGAGCGTGCGGTAAAAATCCTACCTCCGCCTAGCATGGAAATCAAACCGCACCCGCATGGCGTGGAGCTGGGTTTGTTGATGCAAATGCTGAAAGATTCGCCTGCGCGCACGTTAAAGCAAGCGTTGACAGGGGATTTTTCGCGCGTGAGCGACAAAGTAGCTCATGAAATTTGCGAGAAAGCCGGATTAAGTCCGCGCGCGCATCCCAGCCGCATTGCGCATCATGAAAGCGAAGCGCTGTTTAAGGCCATCAATCAGGTGAAATTAATGAGACCTCCGACCGATTGTTTGTCGCCGATCGGCGAAGAACAAATTCTGGCGGGCCTGAAAAAAGAAATTCAAGCGGATTTCTACACGGCTGTGACCCGTCCGCCGACCGTGTACCGGGGAAACCCGTTTCAGGTGGAAGTGGGCTTGGCCTATGCTAAACCGGGCGAAAACGAAGATCTGGGCGCGGAAGAGCCTATACGGGTGATGCGATTTGCCAACCGCGTGCCGTTGCTGTACATGGGGGGCGGTTGCGCCATGACCAAAGCCATGGGCGGGGTGAATTGGAAATCCTATGGGCTTGCACAACCGAAAGGCGCGTTGCCGCTGGGGCCGATGGCGGTGATGGTGCATATGGCCAGTGTCTGGGTGCCGTTTACCAGCGAAAGCAAAGAAGCGGTTGCGCATTATCCTGAAATCATCAAGGAAATGACTTTTGCGTTGCAAGAGTGCGGACGTCGGTTGTCTGTGTACTTGAATAAGAAAAAGCGTGTCGCGGAAGCCGAGCGCAAACGAAGCTATATCGAAAAGTACATTCCTCATTTGGCTCTTGGGCTTAAAGACATCCTGACCTTGAACGACAAGCAAGAGGAACAAGTCGTGGTGAAATTAAAGGATATGCTGGAACGAACGCATTTGGACATGTGAACGCAAAGGCGCAAAGAAAGCAAAGGCGCGAAGAAGAAGATAGGTAACGCAAAGGCGCAGAGAAGATGTAAGCTCGAAGGCGGGTAAAATTTAGAGGGTTGGATGACGGAAAATGAGTTGAGTCACAAGATCATTGGATGTGCAATTGAGGTACATCGCGAATTGGGAGGTCCCGGCTTACTGGAAAGCATTTATGAAGATGCCTTGTGTAATGAATTGCGAAATAACCAATTGGAAGTGAAACGCCAACTTCATGTGCCGGTAATGTACAAGGGGGCGCGTTTATCCAGGGATCTGATACTCGATGTGCTGGTGAATGATTTGATCATAGTCGAAATTAAAGCGGTGGACGAAGTGCACGCTGTACACAAATCTCAATTACTTACGTATTTACGCGTTGCCAACAAGAAGTTGGGTCTGCTGATCAATTTCGGTTCCGCTTATTTGAGAAAAGGAGTCCATCGTGTCGTTAACGGCCTGTAATGTTGCGCCTTTGCTTTCTCCGCGCTTTTGCGTTAACAAATTAAAGGAAACGGATTATGCCTAAAAAAGAAAACCCTGAGATCGTCTCCAAGGCGGCCGCGTCCCGGAAAATTGTGGAGGTCGCCCATTCCATTCATGACGATGTCGTGAAAAAAGCGAAAAAGCCTTCGATGCATTTTCCGGTGCGCTCGCTGGCTAATGTGAAGTATGACGTGAAACGAGGGCATTTCGAGATTCTGGGTAAAACCTCGACGCGCACATTGTCGTATAACACCGTGAAAACATTTGCCCAGTCCATGCGGTTGCTCGCTACGACCAAAAACGATTTGTTGGACAAAGACGATATCGCCGGCAAACGTGAAGTGTATTACAACAGCAAAAGCTGGGGCGAATGCCGGTTCGACGAGCAGCCGGAAAGCGATACGCTGTTGGACGATATGGAAGCTATGCTGGCTATCAACCGGGAGCAATTGGGCTATATCCCGGAAGAGCGCGGCGGCGATGTGTGCGGACCGATTGTGATTGTGGATAAAGATCCTGTGTCGAACAAAGACATCCGCATTGACTGCATGAAGCTCGGATCCGGAGCATGGAGTGTGCCTTCCCGCGTGGAGCACTTGCGGTTTGAGTCCAAAGCAAAATTCTTGTTGGCTGTTGAAACCTCGTCGTTGTTCCAGCGTCTGGTGCATCACCGCTATTTTGAAAAAGCTAATTGCATTTTAGTTTCCATGAGTGGCGTACCGACGCGCGCGTGCAGGCGGTTTATCCGTCGTGTGGCCGACGATTTAAAGATGCCGGTACTGGCGTTTACAGACGGTGATCCGTACGGCTATTGCAACATTTACCGGACCCTCAAAGCCGGTTCCGGTCAGGCCGCGCATATCAACCGGTATTTCTGTGTTCCTACCGCGCATTACCTGGGCGTCACCCCGCAGGACATACTGGATTATAAACTGGAAGATACAACGCATCCTTTGGAAGAAGCCGATATCAAGCGGGCCAAAGATGCGCTGAAGAACGATCCGTTTATTAAACATCACAAAGAATGGCAGCAAGCCTTGGAGCACATGCTGAAATTAGGCGTGCGTATTGAGCAGCAGGCTTTTGCTAAATACGGATTAAATTTTGTGTTGGACACCTATTTGCCGGAGAAACTGCGCAAAGCAAAATTCCTGCCGTAAACGGCGCATGCCCGACTCACGATGGGGCCATATACGGATTAAATACGGCCTTGGATAAGCCCGAGCGGAAGCGGGGCCGGTTGATCGGGTTTGGATTCGAGAACGGTATGCGTGCCGTTGACGGACGAAATTTCGAAGGCATGCATCGCTTCCAACGCGTGATAAGCCAGCGCGCCGCTGCTGCGGTGTTTATGTTTGCCGTCGCTGAGAATAGCTTTGGCCATATCCGCCGCGCCAATGCTCCGCATGTTTCCGGCGTAGGGATGACTCAAGGCCTGTTCTTTCCATTCTTTAGTTGTGGGGGTCCAGAGCGATACCGGCCCGCCAAATGTGTTGGGATCGGGAACAGCCAAAGAGCCTTCGGTGCCGTAAAGTTCAATGGGCTTGTGCTGATGCGCATAGACATCAAACGAGATCGTCATGCTTACCACGGCGCCGGAATGAAATTCAAGAGAGCCGCTATAGTGCGTAGGAATTTCCACGGGCAACGGTTCGCCGAATTTAGCTTCGCAGGTTGCCGTGCGCACCTCAAAGGCTTTGCTGGTGTTGGCGCATATCCGTTTGATGGGGCCGAGCAGATTGATTAACGCGGTAAGGTAATACGGTCCCATGTCAAACATCGGACCGGCGCCGACTTGATAAAAAAACGCGGGATTCGGATGCCAGGATTCGGGGCCGCGGGACATCAGGAACGCAGAGCCGCCGACGACCCGGCCAAGCCATCCGTCGTCCACCAGTTTCCGGCAGGTTTGCATGCCCGCGCCCATGAAGGTGTCGGGCGCGCATCCTACCAATAAATGTTTTTTTTCAGCCAGATCCAAAACAGCTTTGGCATCCTGCAGGCGCACTGCCAATGGCTTTTCGCTATGCACATGTTTGCCTGCCTCCAGCGCGTGTAAACTGACTTCAGCATGCACCGCCGGAATCGTGAGGTTAATAACCAACTGCACGTCGGGGTTGGCCAGCAGGTCGTCTACCGACTGCGCTTTGCACCCGTACGTTTCCGCTTTCGCTACCGCCGCGTCGTGCTTGATGTCCGCACAGGCCACGACGTTGAGTAGTTCGAAAATTTTTGCGCCTTTGAAGTATGCATCGGAAATGTTTCCGCAGCCAATAATGCCCAGACCGATTTGCGAGGATTGGTTCATGATTTTTTTGTTCCGTATTATTTTCTGCCGGTTGCTATGCCGTTTTGGGTGAGATACGTGTAACTTTGTTGAATGGCTTCCATCATGTCGCCTTCGTAACTATCAAGTTCCACGCCAATGTATCGGGCATGTTTGGCTGCTTGGGAAGCCGCAACCAGATCCACCTGACCCGCGCCGGCGGGCAGGAAAGGCGAGCTATTGCTGACCATGATTTTCCCGTCTTCGGTTTCTGCTTCGGTGAAAGTGGCTTCTTCGCGCACTTTGCCGTCTTTGAAGTGAAGGAATACACCGCGAGGCCCTATTCCCGTGAGAAAATCCACGGGGTCAATGCCTGCCCGCGCTACCCAAAATACGTCGGCTTCCCACAGAACAGTCTCGGGTGTGTTTTCAAGGAAAAGCTTGTAGCCCCGTTGTCCTTCCACTTCGCACAAGTCCCAGTCGTGATTATGATATCCGACCTGCAAGCCGTGTTCGGCGGCGTTCGCCGCGGCTTCGCAGTATAGATCAGCCAACGCTTTTACTTTGTCCAGGGCGGTATAGTGTTCCCTGAATCGAGGAGGGCAACCGGTAATCAGCGCGTGATGTCCCATGAGAAGCGCTTGCTCAATCATTTCGTTTTTCTTGTCCCCGATCGGAAGAGCCATATGGGCGGAAGGCGCTTCCAGTCCCAACTCTTTAAATAAGCGGGCAGCTTGTTCCGGGCTGGACCCCGGATAACCCGCGGGCTCCACGCAGCCATACCCCATTCCGGCTATGGCGCGTATCGTGCCTTCGTAATCCTTGGCTGCTTGTTCTCTTACACTGTAGAGTTGAACTGTAATTTGAGGAGTCATAGTACTTGCTCTTTCGTTGATAGGTGGCCACAAAAATTTTCCCGTCGTCCTTATCACGTCACTGATTCATTTGTAAAGAAGTTTTCAATTACCAAGGCCCGTAATAGTCTCTCGCGGTTCGCCGCTTTTCATTTAAACCGTGATACTGACCGGCTTCATCGGGAAATTGTTCCAGCCGCCAGCGTGTCGCTCCGGGATAAGGTTCTTCCAACAGCGGATTGTCGGTTGCGCCTACATACATGTAGCCTTCAAAATCCGGAATGGCGCCTGTCTCCAGCGCGGTGCATACAAGGTCGGCCAACTCCGCTTGCTGCGGATCGGTGGAGCGCCGGTACGGTGTCAAGTAGGGGAGGGCGGACGGGCCCAGTGCGTGCAAAGCGTGTGCGGCGACGCCGCCATCACGGGGGATATCGTTGTCGGCCAAGTGCGGCGCCAGTCGCGATACAAGAACCGGGGCAAGCGCGGTTTCGCCTCGTTCCGCCAGCAGCGCCGCCGACAGGAATTTTTCCTGTCCGTCAGAGCTATGTAGATTTCGCATCAAAGTTCCGCGCACGCGTTCAAACACGTCCGGGCGCTTAAACAGGTAAAAAAACGCCTCGCCCGGGCTGAACAGGGACCAGTACTGCTCCGGGTCGTACCCGTCGCGGCCCAGCAGGTCGAGCGTGACCTCAAGCAGCCTGTCGGACGGCGCTTCGTCCGGCTCGCCCATACCGCGCAGAATACTCGCGGCCAAATGGCGCGACTGATAGTCGTGGCTGAAAAGCGCATGTTCCAGAAACGGAATGATGTCCGGCCCCATGGATGGCAATTCGTAACTTGCGCGATGGGCATTGTAGTAGACGTCATCATCATGTAAGTCGCGGATCAGGCGCATGATCCGGTCCGCCCGTTCCTTGTTTAGTGTTTGCTGCGGACTCTGCCCTATTACCGTTGAATCGCTTAAAACATAATCGTAGTGATCGCTGTTTTTGGTTATGAGCAGTTGGTCTTCTGCATGGGACGGGAAAACAAAGATGAATCCAAGAAGCAGCCAGCCAAGGCGCTTGTGATCTATAGGCACGGTTACCTTTTCCCCGCGATAGCCAGTCGGTTAATCTTGGCGGCGGCGACGCCTGCGCCAAACCCGTTGTCCACGTTCACCACCGTGATGCCCGCCGCGCAGGAATTCAGCATGGCCAGCAGCGCGGCCAGGCCGTTGAGGTTCATGCCGTATCCCACACGGGTAGGCAAGGCGATTAAAGGTTGCTCCACAAGTCCGCCCAGCACGGAAGGCAGCGCGCCTTCCATGCCGGCGACCGCAATCACGACATGCGCTTCACGTATGGAAGGAAGCCGGTCCATCAAGCGATGAATGCCCGCCACGCCCACATCGTTGTATCGCTCCACGCGCGCATCCATAAACGCGCATGTCACCGCGGCTTCTTCCGCCGCAGGCAAGTCGGTCGTGCCTGCGGTGACGATAGCGACATGGCCCTCGGGCGCGGGGGTGTGTTCGCGAATAACCACTGTTCGCGCGAGGTCATTACGCTCGGCGTGCGGATAATGCTGCGCCAGCAGGGACGCTGCTTCCGGGGATAACCGCGTGGCAAGCACGGCTTGGCTCGCATTGTGCAGGCGTTGCGCAATAGCAAGGATTTGTTCCGGGGTCTTCCCGGCGCCGTAAATGACCTCGGGTATGCCGCACCGTCGCGGACGATCCGTGTCCACCGTGGCAAATCCCAGGCACTGCAAGGGTGTCTTTGATTCTTCCATGGAAGAAATACTATTTCAAACCCGCTAAAAAAAGAAATAGAAATCAGAAGTAAAACGCTTGACACCATAAAGTATTTTGTTACGATTGCGTTAATCATAAGTGTTTTTATTGCATGGTGAACATATGAATACGATCAAATGGTTTGGTTTCTTAATCGTTCTTGTTGTGGCAGCAGGCAGCGTTCAAGCAACGCCGATAGGTATGGACGCCGCGGATAATTACAGTACGGCGACATGGACCAATACATCCAACGAAGGCTCCGGTTTCGGGGCGTGGGATTTATTCAGTGATGCCACCGCCGGTTTTTTTGTGTTCGATAGCACAGAGCACGGGCACGGCGATATCAACACCACCGACGTGGCATTCGGTTTGTTTGGCAACGACAACGGATACGCCAATGCTCAGCGCGCGATTACCGATTGGGATGACGAGTATACCTTTCGCATTGATATGACGTTCCGGTTTCGTGATGGCGCGCGGGGATTGAGCTTGTTCGACGACAATGGTTTCGCTCCCGGCGATGAAATCTGGAATTTCAATGTGGACAATTCGGGGTATGGATTTACTGATTGGGCTTTTCAAGGCGACATGGTTATTGAGTTCGCTATCACGCAGGATGGTAGCGATCTTCTGATTGATGTGGCCGGATCCAGCGCATCAGGCGCTTGGTCCGCAACCACCAACACCACGTTGTCCGCGGTAGGCACGCTGGGCGGATTCCGGGCGTATTCGGGGAGTCCGGAAGACGACGGAAATAATGATCAGCGCAACACATATTTCAATAACTTGGAAGTCATCCCTGAACCCGGCGCTATGGCGATGTTTATTATTGGTCTCGCGGGTTTGTTGGGTGTGAGACGTTTTCGCAAGTAAACCCATTGTGCATTTTCACAAAAGCCCGGCTTTCTGGCCGGGCTTTTTTTTGTGACAAATCTTTTACAACCCTTTTACGACCTCATGACGACATGCGGGTTCTGCTGTGTTCTTATGTGCGCAGATGCAAGGACCGCGACTGGTCATTGCGAAAAGTAGAAAACCCGCTAACATAGGAGTCAGGTCATGATGATAAAACGAATAGTCATGGGAATCTGTTTGAGCATGGTGTGGACGTACGTTGCTGTCTCGGCGCCAACTATAACCTGTCGCGTGGATACGGATCGCACGGTATTGCCCGCCGGGCAGGAAGAAAAAGCCGTGGTGAAAATTACCGTAGACGCCGCGGAGGCGCCGCCGCTAACAAAACGTACGCCGGTTAATGTTTCCCTCGTGCTGGATCGCTCCAGTTCCATGGGCGGACAGAAAATTGAACAGGCACGTCTGGCGGCACTGGAGGCGGTAAGGCGATTGCATCCTGACGATGTGGTGTCGGTGGTCACGTACGACAGCGTGGTCGAAACGATGGTGCCTGCGCAGCCTGCCGCCCGCAACAAAGACTGGATCGAAGAGCAGATACAGCGTATCAACCCACGGGGAAGCACCGCTTTGTTTGGCGGGGTAAGTCAGGGCGCGGCGGAATTGCGCAAATATATCGAAAGTTCTTACAATCACCGCATGATCTTATTGTCGGACGGCATTGCGAACGTCGGTCCAAGTTCGCCCGCGGAACTTGCGCGACTGGGGGCGTCGTTATTGAAAGAACAGATTCATGTTTCCACCGTCGGCATTGGGCTGGGTTATAACGAAGACTTGATGACGGATTTGGCGCGAGAAGGCGGGGGAAATACGCATTTTGTGGAGGACGCCGGCGATTTGGCGCGCATAATCTCCTCGGAGCTTGGCGAAGCGCATCAAGTGGTGGCGCGTCGTGTGGTGGTGGAAGTGGAGCTTCCGGACGGTATTGAGCCGGTTCGCATTATTGGCCGCACAGGACAGATCACAAAAAACAAAATCGAAATTCCGTTGCATCAGTTGCAAGGAGGACAAAGCCGGTATGCGCTGGTAGAAGTGACGGTTCCCCCGCAGTCCGCTGAACAGAAGATTGAGGTAGCGCGCGCACGCGTTTCGTACGATGATTTGCTTGAGCAAGCGCCACGCCAATCCGAAATAATCGTTGCCGAAGTGGAATTCAGTGTTCAGCGCGAGGTGGTGGAATCATCCGTTGTGCCGGACGTGCAGAAAGAAATTGCGATTAATGTGCTGGCGGAAGCAAAAGACGAGGCCGTGCGGTTAGCGGATGAAGGTCGGCGCCAGGAAGCGAGCCAGGTTTTGCGGGATGCAGCCGTGGGCGCGCAGCGTGTAGGGGGGCAGCATAACTTTGATGACTTGTTAATGGAAGCCGATGTTGCCGTGGAACAGGCGGAAACGGTACGGGAACAGGGGTTGGATAGCCGTTCGAGAAAATCGCTGCGTGCCAGCAGCTATCAAAAAATCATGCAACAAAAGGAAGTTGAATAAGCACGCGTGAAGAGTCGCTATCTCATGCTCTATCTTGCGCTGGTGGTGGGTCCCGCGCTGTTAACCGCAGCGATGGCCCACCGCTGGTTGCGTGAAGAGGACGCCCGGCTCCGCGCGCAGGCGCGGGCATCTCTGGAGGCGGAAGCCTCGGTGCATGCGGCTTCGATTCATCTGGTGGCGCGAGAAGCCGTGGATGCGATCCTGCGCGAAGTTGCGCAAGCTGATCAAACAATGTTGCAGGCATGGCGCGCGCGCCATCCGCTTGTGCGGCATGTGTTTATTTGGGAGCCCCCCGATCAATTGATTCTGCCCGACGCGCGCTGGGCTAATGCCGATGAACAAGCGTTTATACGGCGATACGAAGCGCTGTTTAGCGGACGGGAACGTTGGCGTGCCCCTTCCTCGGAAGAATCGTATGAATCGTTTGCCGCGCGTCCCGCGGAGCAGGCGCGGAAAGCTGTGCGGCGCGTCATGGCGTCGCCTATGCGGGATGCCTCGTCCGTCGAGACGGGATGGTTGACATGGTTTTGGGAACGGGATTTGCATGTGTTGGTATGGGTTCGAGATGTGCGCGATGACGTGGTGCGTGGCGCGGAGTTGGATATGCCCGCGCTGTATGCGCGCTTTTTGCCGCTGCTTGATGCCGCGTTATCGGACGGCCATGCGTGGGCCTTGTATGATCATCACGATGCCGTGATCGCGCAGACCGCCGCTATGTCGGACCACGAAAAGGTCATGTCCGTACGCGTTCCGGTTGGGGTTTTATTGCCGCATTGGCACGTAGAAATGATCTCGTCCGCGCCGCCGGGCGCGCTGGGTTCTGTCCGTTTTTTCGGACAAACGATGTTGCTTATACTGGTGGTTGCCATCCTGGCCGGAGGCGCGTTGCTGATGGTGCAAGGGTATCGCAGTTATCTGGATGCCCAGCGTAAAACCACGTTTGTGTCCAATGTGTCGCATGAACTGAAGACACCGCTTACCACGATCCGTATGTATGCGGAAATGCTTGAGGACGGGCGTGTGCCGGATGCCTTGAAACAACGGCGCTATTTGGGCGTGATTGCCAAAGAAAGTCAGCGATTAACGCGTCTGGTGAATAATGTATTGGATTTCGGGCGTCTGGAACAGCGTCGAAGAACATACCGCATGGAGGATGTGGATATCCGGGCCATGGTGCGTGACGTCGTGCAGGCCCAATCCGCGCGTTTTGATGAAGCAGGCATGACGCTAACATTCCATGATGCAGAACAAAAACCTGCGTGGGCGTTTGTGGATCGTGACGCCGTGGAGCAGGTGGTGCTGAATTTGTTGGACAATGCCGCGAAATACGCCATCGAAGGCAGACGTGTGGACATAGACGTTTCACAGGACGTTTCCGGCGTGCATGTCGTGGTGGCAGACCGGGGCGCGGGTGTTCCGCGCGCGCACGCCGCTCGGATTTTCAACAGCTTTCATAGAGTAGATGACTCGTTGACGGCGCGGCATCCCGGCGCGGGATTAGGATTAAGTATCGGGCGGCGGTTGTTGCGCGACATGGGGGGCGACTTGCTCTATCGGGAACGGGAAGGCGGCGGCGCGGAATTTGTCATGGTATTGGCACGGGGGAAAAATCATGGGCAAAGCTAACATTCTAGTGGCTGAAGATGACGCGCATATTCGGGAAGGCTTACTGGACGCATTAACTAGCGAAGGGTATGCCGTGGTAACAGCGAAAGACGGGGCCGAAGCCCTGCGTCATGCAGACAACGTGGATTTGATTTTGTTGGACATTATGATGCCTGAACAAAGCGGCTACGATGTTTGTCGCGCTTTGCGGCGTAGCGGAAATCAGGTGCCGGTGATTATGTTGACGGCCAAAAGCGAAGAGATTGATAAAGTCGTTGGTTTGCAATTAGGCGCGGATGATTATGTGACAAAGCCGTTTGGCGTGCACGAATTGCTGGCGCGTGTTGCGGCGGTGCTTCGGCGCTATACACCGTCGGGTTCGCCGCGCGACGAAGACGCGTCGGAGAAGCCGTTTACATTTGGGGAAGCGGACATTGAACCGCGACAATTCACAGGCACCTGCGGTGGGCGTTCGTTTATATTAACGCCGCGTGAATTAAAGTTATTACGCGTATTCAGGGATCATGCGGGGGAAGTTTTGTCGCGTGACTTTTTGTTAAACCATGTATGGGGGGTGGATTATTTCGGCACGACCCGCACGTTGGACCAGCATATTGCCCAACTACGCAAAAAAATTGAGCCGGACCGGGAAAAGCCGTCCACGATTGTGACCATGCACGGGGTAGGCTACCGGTACAAGCCTGGTATGAAGAAAAAAAGCGAAAAAAAGTCATCGTTGTAACATGTTGTTTTTTTGGCGGTTACGGATATGTGTCGTTTGATTTTCGACAAAATGAAATTTTTTTTCATCAAAGCGTTGACATCATTTAGGTTTTTGATATCTTCTCCCTTACATTGTTGGTGATTCATAACTGATCTTTACACACCATTGATGTTACCTGGACGCTCAGTGGAGCGGAGTGGTATGTCTTTTTTTATATTGTTCTTTGATAATGAAATAGTTCGTGATGCACTGCTTCGATGTAGAAGCGGTGTGAATTTGCCTGGAGCTTGTGCAAGGGTCCTTCTTTGAGGGACGTTAAATAAAATGCATAATTAATAGGATCAAAATCCGGTTTACCTTTCGGGGTAGCTGGACTGAAACTTTTCTACGGAGAGTTTGATCCTGGCTCAGAACGAACGCTGGCGGCGTGGATTAGGCATGCAAGTCGGACGGGATTCTTAAAGTTCAAGTTTTCGGACGAGAACTTTTGGATGAGAGTGGCGAACGGGTGAGTAACGCGTGGGTAATTTGCCCTGAAGTTGGGGATAGCTTCCCGAAAGGGGAGATAATACCGAATGTGGTCGTCTTCCGCATGGAAGATTATCTAAAGGTGGGGATCTTCGGACCTGCCGCTTTAGGATGAGCCCGCGTCCCATCAGCTAGTTGGTAGGGTAACGGCCTACCAAGGCTTACGGGTAGCTGGTCTGAGAGGATGGTCAGCCACACTGGGACTGAGACACTGCCCAGACTCCTACGGGAGGCTGCAGTCGAGAATCATTCGCAATGCACGAAAGTGCGACGATGCGACGCCGCGTGCAGGATGACGGCCTTCGGGTTGTAAACTGCTGTCGTGAGGGAACAATAGCGGAACGGTGAATAGCCGTACCGTGTGATGGTACCTCAGGAGGAAGCCACGGCTAACTCTGTGCCAGCAGCCGCGGTAATACAGAGGTGGCAAGCGTTGTTCGGATTTACTGGGCGTAAAGGGCGCGTAGGCGGCGCCGTATGTCGGATGTGAAATCCCACCGTTCATCGGTGGAACTGCATTCGAAACTGCGGTGCTCGAGTACAGGAGAGGAGAGCGGAATTCTTGGTGTAGCGGTGAAATGCGTAGATATCAAGAGGAACACCGGTGGCGAAGGCGGCTCTCTGGACTGATACTGACGCTGAGGCGCGAAAGCCGGGGGAGCAAACAGGATTAGATACCCTGGTAGTCCCGGCCCTAAACGGTGCGCACTTGGTGTAGGTGGCGTTATACCCATCTGTGCCGGAGCTAACGCGTTAAGTGCGCCGCCTGGGGAGTACGGCCGCAAGGCTAAAACTCAAAGGAATTGACGGGGGCCCGCACAAGCGGTGGAGCATGTGGCTTAATTCGATGCAACGCGAAGAACCTTACCAGGGCTTGACATGTAACTGCATTCTGGTCGAAAGATCGGAAGCCTTCGAGGGTGTTACACAGGTGCTGCATGGCTGTCGTCAGCTCGTGCCGTGAGGTGTTGGGTTAAGTCCCGCAACGAGCGCAACCCTTGTAATTAGTTGCCACTCCTTCAGAAATGGGGGAAGCACTCTAGTTAGACTGCCGGTGACAAGCCGGAGGAAGGTGGGGATGACGTCAAGTCAGTATGGCCCTTATGCCCTGGGCTGCACACGTGCTACAATGATTGGTACAGAAGGACGCAAGACCGCGAGGTGGAGCTAATCCCCAAACCCAATCACAGTTCGGATTGGAGTCTGCAACTCGACTCCATGAAGCCGGAATCGCTAGTAAAGGCGTATCAGCTACGACGCCTTGAATACGTTCCCGGGCCTTGTACACACCGCCCGTCACATCATGAAAGTCGACTGCACCCGAAGTCGTTGAGCCAATCCTTTTCGGAGGAAGGCAGGCGCCGAAGGTGTGGTTGATAATTGGGATGAAGTCGTAACAAGGTAGCCGTAGGGGAACCTGTGGCTGGATCACCTCCTTTCTAAGGAGTATCAAAGCGCATTCTTTCGGGAATGGTGCTGCGATAGTATAACTGCCCCGTTTATCCACGGGGTAGCGTTAACGGGTAACCGTTGACACGACAAACACTTGTATGACTCCGGCAAATCACACCGTTTATACAGCGAAGCGCAGAACGAACTATTTCCGGGACCGGTCGAATATGGCGCGGTCGTGCCGGACAAGACCGACGGGGGCATAGCTCAGCTGGGAGAGCACGAGCTTTGCAAGCTCGGGGTCACCGGTTCGATCCCGGTTGCCTCCAGGTTTCGTACGCGGAGTAGCGTGGGACGAAGCTGGTTTTGAACGTGCGCTGCGAACTACGCCCGGGCAAGCGAGATGAGTCTGTCGCAAAGCCGGGCGTGTAGCTCAGTTGGTTAGAGCGCGTCCCTGATAAGGACGAGGCCCCTGGTTCGAGTCCAGGCACGCCCACCAGGCTACGTGAGCAGCGTAAAGGTCGCGAACGGTTCAGGTTGCGTAAGCAGCTAACATGATTTTCCTCCGATGGAGGAGTTGTTCTTTGATAATTGCATAGAGATTAGGGTAACAAAAAATCAATCTTCACCAAGATTGAAATTGTTGATAATAGCGCATATAGAGACCAATTTTTTGGTCAAGCAAGTAAGAGCGCACGGTGGATGCCTTGGCATCAGTAGGCGATGAAGGACGTGGTAAGCTGCGATAAGCTTCGGGGAGTGGCAAACACACTTTGATCCGGAGATGTCCGAATGGGGAAACCCAGCCTCTTTAATCGGAGGTTACTGGAGTCTGAATACATAGGGCTTCAGGGTAATACCAGGGGAAGTGAAACATCTCAGTACCCTGAGGAAAAGAAAACGAAGTGATTCCGTAAGTAGTGGCGAGCGAAAGCGGAAGAGCCTAAACCATGTTCCATTGGAATATGGGGTTGCGGGACCACAAGGTGGGACCTGAATGGATAGTGGAAGATTCTGGAAAGTTTCTCCATAGAGGGTGACAGACCCGTACACGAAATCCAAACAGGCCCTAGTGGCATCCCAAGTAAAGCGGGACACGTGAAACCCTGCTTGAATCCGCCCCGCCCACGGGGTAAGGCTAAATACTAACTGATGACCGATAGTGAACTAGTACCGTGAGGGAAAGGTGAAAAGTACCCCCGATAGGGGAGTGAAATAGTACCTGAAACCGTGTGCTTACAAGGTGTCGTAGTGCTCCGCAAGGAGTATGGCGGCATGCCTTTTGCATAATGAGTCCGCGAGTCACCGTATGTGGCAAGGTTAATCCTCTTTGAGGAGCAGCCGAAGCGAAAGCGAGTCCTAACTGGGCGATTAGTTGCATGCGGTGGACCCGAAGCCGAGTGAGCTACCCATGAACAGGATGAATTCCCGGTAACACGGGAGGGAGGTCCGAACCAGTGGATGTTGAAAAATCCTTGGATGATTTGTGGGTTGGAGCGAAAGACTTACCAAACTCGGTGATAGCTGGTTCTCCCCGAAATAGCTTTAGGGCTAGCCTCGGCGAATGCTCGAAATGGAGGTAGAGCACTGAATGGAATAGGGTCCTTACCGGGATACCAACGCCAATCAAACTCCGAATGCCATTTCAGTCACGCCGGGAGTCAGACTGCGAGGGATAAGCTTCGTAGTCGAAAGGGAAACAGCCCAGACCGCCGGTTAAGGCCCCCAAATACCATTAAGTGCGTAAGGATGTGAGATTGCTAAAACAGCGAGGATGTTGGCTTAGAGGCAGCCATCATTTAAACAGTGCGTAATAGCTGACTCGTCGAGTGATCTCGCGCCGAAAATGAACGGGACTAAATGGTATGCCGAGACCGCGGCATTTCCCCGTAAGGGGAATTGGGTAGGGGAGCGTTCCATATGGATAGAAGCGGGAGGGTAACCGACCGTGGACCGTATGGTAGTGATTATGCGGACATGAGTAACGAAAATGCCGATGAGAATTCGGCACGCCGAAATCCCAAGATTTCCTGGGGAAGGTTCGTCCGCCCAGGGTTAGTCGGCCCCTTAGTCCAGGCCGAAAGGCGTAGACGATGGGAAACAGGTTAAACATTCCTGTACCACCGGCTGGCGTTTGAACGATGGAGGGACGCAGGAAGCTAGGTCAGCCACCGATTGGAAGTGGTGGTCGAAGCTCGTAGAAGGTTCTGGTAGGCAAATCCGCTGGAACAACTTCGAAAAGCGATAGGACGTGGAGACTACGGTCGAAGCGGATTGATCGAGGCTACGCTGCCAAGAAAATCTCCTAGTGAGCCATGCAGGTGACCGTATCGCAATCCGACACAGGTGGGAGGGTAGAATATACCAAGGCGCGCGAGAGAAACCTCGTTAAGGAACTCGGCAACATAGCCCCGTACCTTCGGTAGAAGGGGTCCTCTTCTTAGTGATTTAATTTCGGTTAATGAGCTTCGAGGAGGCGCAGTGAACGGGCCCAGGCGACTGTTTATCAAAAACACAGCACTCTGCAAACTCGTAAGAGGACGTATAGGGTGTGACACGTGACCAATGCCGAAAGGTTAAGGCAAGAGGTTATTTCCTTCGGGAGAGAAGCTTCGAACCGAAGCCCCGGTGAATGTCGGCCGTAACTATAACGGTCCTAAGGTAGCGAAATTCCTTGTCGGGTAAGTTCCGACCTGCACGAATCGTGTAACGATCTGGGCACTGTCTCAACGAGGATCTCGGTGAAATTGTAGTTCCGGTGAAAATGCCGGATACCCGCAGTAGGACGGAAAGACCCCGTGAACCTTTACTGTAATCTGATATTGGGTTTTGATTCGTTATGTGTAGCATAGCTGGGAGGCTTTGAAGTTCTGTCGTCAGGCAGGATGGAGCCATCAGTGAAATACCAGTCTTAATTAATCGAAATTCTAACCTTGGCCCGTGAATCCGGGTGAGGGACCGTGTCAGAGGGTCAGTTTGACTGGGGCGGTTTCCTCCTAAAAAGTAACGGAGGAGTTCGAAGGTTCCCTCAGCATGGTCGGCAATCATGCATAGAGCGTATAGGTAGAAGGGAGCTTGACTGCGAGACTAACACGTCGAGCAGGTGCGAAAGCAGGACTAAGTGATCCGGTGGTTGCTAGTGGTAGCGCCATCGCTCAACGGACAAAAGGTACTCCGGGGATAACAGGCTGATCGTCGCCAAGAGTCCACATCGACGCGACGGTTTGGCACCTCGATGTCGGCTCATCGCATCCTGGGGCTGGAGAAGGTCCCAAGGGTTTGGCTGTTCGCCAATTAAAGCGGTACGCGAGCTGGGTTCAGAACGTCGTGAGACAGTTCGGTCCTTATCCACTGTGGGCGTTGGAGATTTGAAGAGATTATTCCTTAGTACGAGAGGACCGGGAATAACGCACCTCTGGTGTTCCAGTTGTCCCGCCACGGGGCATTGCTGGGTAGCTATGTGCGGAATGGATAAGCGCTGAAAGCATCTAAGCGCCAAGCCGTCTCTAAGATAAGATCTCCCTTCCCGCGTAAGCGGGTCTAAAGGCTCCCCGAAGACTACGGGGTTGATAGGCTGGATGTGTAAGCGCCGCGAGGCGTTCAGCTAACCAGTACTAATAAGCCGTGCGGCTTGACCATCTTTTTGTGCCCGCCGGTCCTCTGAAAAGAGGGCCGGCGGAACATAAAAACGCGTTCCCTAATCTCTATGCGTAATTTTCCCGGTGATCATAGCGAGAAGGATACACCCGTTCCCATTCCGAACACGGTCGTTAAGGTTCTCAGCGGCGATGGTACTATGGCGTTGGCCATGGGAGAGTAGCACGTTGCCGGGTTAAATTTTTCCGGCAGCCGTCCTCGAAAGAGGGCGGCTGCTATTTTTTATCCACATTTTCCCTATTCCATGCTTGTCATGGCATAAATCAAATGATAATGTTCGCGCTCTTTCCTGAAAATGAGTGGACGGTTTTCAGGGCGGTGTCCTCCACCGACATAAAGCATATTCGTCCGTAACAAATAAAAAGTAGACTATGACATCCAAAAGCAAAACATCAACCACCCTCGACCCCAGCGCCTTTTCGGGCAATGGAGAAGCCAAAATGGCTGCAAAGTACGAGGAAACCCTTCGCGATTTTAGCGAAGGATCCATTGTAACCGGTTCTATCCTCGAAATACGTGACAACGACGTCCTCGTGGATATCGGTTATAAATCCGAAGGCCTAATCCCTCGCCATGAATTTAAAGATATCGCCGATGTGCAACCCGGCGATTCCGTCGAAGTGCTTCTCGAACAACTCGAAGACGAAGAAGGCATGGTTGTGCTTAGCAAACAGCGCGCCGAGTCCCAACGAAATTGGGAAAAAGTCCTCGAGGAATGCAACGAAGGCGATATCATCGAAGGCGAAATTACCGGCCAGGTCAAAGGGGGCCTCCTTGTAGACGTCGGCGTGGAAGCGTTCCTGCCCGGTTCACAAGTGGATGTCGTGCCTGTGCGTAATGTGGGCGAATTCATGGGTAAAACCATGCAATTCAAAATCCTCAAGATTAACACCGAACGTCGCAATATCGTTCTGTCCCGCCGCGAATTGATCGAGGAAAGCCGTCGCGATCAGAAGAAACAACTGCTTGCCGACATCAAAATCGGTCAGTTGCGCACCGGCGTCGTAAAAAATATCACCGACTTCGGCGCGTTTATTGATCTTAACGGCATGGATGGCTTGCTGCATATCACCGATATTTCCTGGGGCCGCGTTAATCACCCGTCCGACGCATTAGCGATTGGTCAGGAATTGGAAGTCATGATCCTGGATGTGGATATGGATCGTGAGCGCATTTCCCTCGGACTCAAGCAAAAATTCTCGAACCCGTGGGAAGGCATTGAAAGTAAATACCCGGTTAATAGCCGTGTGCGAGGAAAAGTGGTTAATCTTATGCCGTACGGCGCGTTTATCGAAATCGAAGAAGGCGTTGAAGGCATGGTGCACGTTTCCGAAATGTCGTGGACACGCCGTGTAGCGCGCGCTTCCGATGTGCTTGAGGTAGGACAGGAAGTAGATGCCATTGTACTGAGCATCAACAAAAACGAACAAAAAATATCGCTGGGCATCCGGCAGACAGAAGAAAATCCGTGGGACGAAGTTGCTCAGAATTATCCGATCGGCGCGCGCGTGTCCGGTACGGTGCGTAACTTCACCAACTACGGCGCGTTTGTCGAACTGCAGGAAGGCGTGGATGGGATGATTCATGTGTCCGATATGTCTTGGACACGTAAAGTTAATCATCCTTCCGAAGTCCTGAAAAAAGGCGAAGCTGTCGAAGCGATTGTGCTGGAAGTAGATGCCTCCAGCCAACGAATCAGTCTGGGGCTGAAACAAGCGCAGGATGATCCGTGGATGAGCATCGCCGCGAAATACACCGTAGGCCAAAAAGTTACCGGCAAGATCAGCAAGCTGGCTTCGTTTGGCGCGTTTGTCGAATTGGAGGAAGGCGTGGATGGCCTTGTGCATATCAGCCAAATCAGCGACGATCGTGTCCAGAAAGTCAAAGATGTGCTGACGCCCGGACAGGAAGTTGAAGCCCGCGTGATTAAGATTGATCCGGTCGAACGCCGGATTGGTTTGAGCATCAAAGCAGCGGCAATTCCCGATGAGGATTTTGAAGTGGACGACGATATGCTTCAAGGACTTCGTTCCGGCGAGGAAATGGTCAGTCTTGGTGGCGCGTTTGAAGAAGCGTTTAACGATGTCCAAGGCGAAGAATGGCAGCCAGGCCAGAAAAAATAATGCGTTAATGATCACGTCTCATGGCGGCCTCCGGTCGCCATGGGACGTTTTTTTTTATCGAATCCTATGCAAAGTTCCTGGGTTGAAATTGATCTGAATGGATTACGGCGCAACATTGACGCGCTTCGTTCGGCGTTGCCTCCCACCACGGAACTGATGTTTGTCGTCAAAGCCGATGCCTACGGGCATGGGCTGAAAACAATGGCGCGAACCGCCGCAGATTATAACGTCAACTGGTTTGCGGTGGCTCATGTGCATGAAGCGGTAACGGTGCGTCAAGCGTGTCCTTCAGCCCGTATTCTTTTGATGGGTGTAGCCGATGCCGGGGATGTGCCTGTTTTATTGCAACAGCGCATCACTCCTATTCTTGTGGGCGCGCGACATGGAGCGTGCCTGGCCGCGGAAGCGCGTAAACTGAAGGGTTGTTTACAGGGGCATCTGAAAGTAGACACCGGCATGGGACGCCTCGGTGTCGCATGGGATCAAGCCGTGGATGCGTTTCAGCAATTAACGCATATGGAAGGTCTTGAAATCGAAGGGGTATGCAGTCATTTTGCCGCAGTGGAACCCCAAAAGCCGGAGGCAGCGGAAAATCAAGTACGCCTTTTCCGGGACGTTGCGCGCGCGATGGAAGCTTATCTTGGGCGTCCGTTGATAAAACACATATCCAGTAGTCGCGCGATGCTTTATCGCCCGGATTGGGATTTTGATATGGTGCGTCCCGGTATTTGCTTATACGGCTATGGCGCGGGGCAGGCCGGTATGCGATGCGTAACACACCCGTTTCTTCAATGGAAAGCCAACGTGATGCAAGTACGCGATGTCCCTGAAGGTTTTGCGGTGGGGTATTATAGCACTTATGTAACGCCAGAGCCTACGCGTATGGCGGTATTGTCTGTAGGCTATGCCGATGGCTATCACCGCGCTTTAAGCAACCGGGGCCATGTATTGATTCACGGGCATCGCTGTCCGGTCATCGGCCGTGTCAGCATGAATTGGGTCGCGGTGGATGCAGGCGCGGCGCCGGGCGTGAAAGAAGGGGATGAAGTGGTGTTGATTGGCACGCAGGGAGAAACTTCGGTGTGGGCCGGTGAATTAGCGCGTTTGTGCCGCACTATACCCTATGAAATTCTTGTCGGTATTGATCGCATGGCCCCGCGTCGTTATCTTAACGACGCAACCACCAGTCCGCTGTAGCGGCAATAATGCAAATGCCTACGCCTACGGCTGTAAATGAAACGATAAGTCGAAACCATTGACTTGCAGCCGGATTGGCAGGCTGCTGGTGAAACCAATAAGCGATCCCACTACCGGACAGCAAAATCAGCAGCGCTAGCCACCACAACCAACTGGATCGCGATTTGTGCATACTAAAACAACCCTGTTATCTTTTGGCCCGCGCTTTTCCTGACCCAGCCACTTTGTGATCCCGCGCGGACAAAATACCACAAATCGGTTTTCGACTCTATGCGCACAACAGACCCGGCCGGCAGAGTAAAATGGGCCGTCGAAGCGTCAATCGGTGCGAACAAAGCTTCTTGATTAGGTTCCATGATAACGAATTCAGGTTTGAACTGCAAGCTTGTCCAGTATCCAATTCCAGCAAGGGATAGCAGACCTAGTATCGCGCTCAAATAAAGCGGCTTTATCCAACGTTTTCCGTCCCGTTTTTTTAATGCAAGCACGGCGTATAACGCTATAAACCACCACATGACCGTCGCCAGAGCTATCCATTCCGGCAAACTAACACGTCCAAACCATGCCCACGGTATACGGGGCTGCGCGTACAACACATCGTGCTCGTTTATGACGTAAGCCAAATTGTGTCTCACGTCACGATCGCGTGGCAGTAGATAAGAAGCTGCGCGGTAATGCCAGATGGCTTCAGGTATGCGTCCCAGACGATAATACACATTGCCGAGATTGAATAGCAGCGCGCCACTGGGATGGGATGATTCCTCTTTTAACGATGCATACGCCGTTAAAGCATCTTCAAAACGGCCTTCATCGTACGCGGTTTGCGCAGCTTCCATGGTTGCGTCACTATACGCCGTAACCGGATACGCAAGTGCGCTGGTAAGCATGCAGAGCGCATATAAAAAATAGTTGTACTGGATGTTCACAATGATACTCGCTCACATTTTTTAAGCAGCCGTTCGATGCGCTTTAATTCTTCCTCGCCTGTTGCGGGATCCACTGAAACCCCTTGCATTTGAGCATACCGCGCATGTTCGCAACGCGCGAAAAGTTCCTCTAACCACACCACGTCTTCGGCATCTATTCCTGCTTGTTTTAAGGATGTCTGGATGGTGTGAATCCCTACATCGCCCGGAGGCAGATTCAAACGATGGCCGAAATACGAAGTCAACGCCTGCCAGATTGCATCATGATAAGCCGTTGTGTTTTTATCGTCCAAGGCTTTCCACGCCCGCTTCAGGCCTTCGCGCGCCGATTTTGGCGCATGCATACGGCGGGCATACGCGGTATTGCTCCGCAGCTTCTGTTTGCGTCGCTCTATCCAAAAAACCGCCAGCGCCATGATGGGGGGAAACAATTGCATGCCGAAGAAAGCCGGATGCCGATACCACGGGCGCGAGCGCATGGCCCGTATACCGTTTGTTTTCAGGTAGCGAATGTCGGAACCAAGAATGCGTGTTTGACTTGAACCGGATTCTTCGGAGTCGCCGCGAACCACGCGACTGGCCGGGCCTTCCCCGGCCCGGACACGCAAATGAATCGGTCCTTGTTTGATGCGGCGATATTGTTCATCTTCCGGATGGAAGTAACTGAATTCCAGCGCCGGTATCTCTGTGATTTGATCGTGTCGCGGAATAATGATTTGCTCGAATAATTTACGGCCCGACGTCTGTGTATTGTTTATTTCCTCGTCAATCAAACGGGCGGGATAGACGCGCCAATCCTCGCTTTCTTCCATCGAAGGCGCTCCCACATCCTCAATATTGCCTTCCCCGGCCACCATGATTTGCAACGTGATCGGATCCCCGGCGCGCACCTCGGTGGGTTGCGCATTAACGTCGAAATTAAAATCCCCCACGCCTCCGGAAAACATGTCCGGTCGTCCATCGGAGGGTAACGCTTGCACGGTTACGTCAACCGGCTCCACCTTAAGCTCCAGTGGATGGGCTTCCATGCCGCTGAAAAATGTAGAAAAGAGATCGTGTCTACGATCGCGTGATCGTTCGACAAGCAAATGCACGCGCAACGTGGGAGCAAATTGCAGGGAGCCGGAATAGACACCCCGGGCGTAAGCCTGAAACCGGCGTACTTCGTAAATCTCCTGATCCACAATTTCGCGCGTGCTCCGCATTTCTTGAAACGGCGTGAGGGCAATGCCTTTATCCGGCATATCCATTAAGCTGACATCGCGCCCTAGATTTACGCCCCGTGAATATATAGCAATGGTTATCGGAAAAGGTTCTTGTGCATATACGGCATTGCGCTCGACAAGCACGCGCGCAAAAACCAAATCCGTTAATTCTTTGCGCGCGTCCGAAGCCACGTTCTGCGGCCCTGCCACACGCAAGCTGCGCGCGGGAAGTTCAACTTGCGTGCCGTTAATGTCATAAACGAACGGCCCAATAGTGTACGAGCCCGGACGCAAAGGCACCACGGGATAACGAAACGTCAACGAGTAACTTTGTGTGCGCCGCCCATTTATAATTTGAATTGAAGACCCTTGCTCTGTAGCGGGCGTGCCGATACGCAACCCGTCTATAGCTGGAATCTCGGGCGGGGCAACCTGGCGCGGGCCGTTTTCAATGCGCAATACAATCTGACCTCCTTCGCCTACGCTCAGGATGTCAGGCTCTACCGTAAACGATACTTGCATGGCTTGAACCGGCCACCAGCTCAGCCACAGAATTACGGCTACACTACCTATGGTGTTGCGTTTCATGTTTGTTCCCGATTGTTAGACCATAGTACACGCCGCTATGTTCTACCAGTCTTTCAATACCGCTTCAGGATCGCCGACCGGAAGACGCATGCGATCCCGCGTCGCTTGTTCGTCTTGACGCATGGCATCGAGGATCATTTGGATTTCTTCGTCGTTTAAATCCTCCATGTCTTTTTCTTCCCCGGGTTGTCCTTGCGGCTCCTGTTCTTCTTGTTGCGGGGGAAGGGGAGGGGCCGTTGACGATTCGTCTTCTTGTGGTTCCTGGTCTTGCTGATCCTGTTGCTCCTGCTGGTCTTGTTGTTGGTTGTTCTCCTCGTTGTCCTCTTTTTCTTCGTCTTCCGATTCATTGTTTTCGTCGCTGTCCTGCGACTCTTGAGGAGGCATTTGTTCGATAATTTCCTCTAGTTGTTTTTTGTAACGCGCAGCCCATTCGTGATTGATTTTCGCGTCTTCATCATCGCTACGCAGCGCCAAGGCGTTGCGGTAACTTTCAAGGGCTTTGGTTGTTATATCCAACGCTTCCTGCCATGCCATGGATTCTACCTGGGCCTCCGCCATGTCCAGCAAGGCGTTGCCCCGGTTGAAATGCGCGGCGTGTTGAAGCTCTAAATCCGGGCTTTCCAGCGCAGCTTGATACTCGGATGCCGCTTCTTCGTGCAGGTCTTGTTCAAGCAAGGCATTGCCCCGGTTAAAGTGGGCGCGCGCGCCGTCGAGTTTTTCATCGGGCGCCGCTTCGGCGGCATCCTGAAAATGAGCCGCTGCGTCTTCAAATGAACCTTCTTCATACGCGCTTAATCCTTGCTTCATAAGATCGCGAGCCGATAAAGTTTGCGCATGCACGTCCGGCAGGCCGTACAAAAAGATCACCGCTCCAATCCAAAGTAGCGCGCGGGAGGGAGAGGCGCGTTTGACACCGTCTCGCAGAAAGCATTCCAGCGCCAGCAACACCAGCGCCGCCCCTACAAACCACGCAAACCGGTCTTCGTGCTCGCGTATCATACGCGTATCCATTTCGGCCCGTTGCATGGAAGCAAGGCGTTCTTCGTACATGCGCTCTAATCCAAGATCGGCCTGCGTGGCGCGCACATACATGCCGCCCGTGCGGGTGGCTAGTCGTTCAAGTATATCTTCTTGCAGTGTGGAACGGATTACATTTCCTTGCTGATCCCGCAGGAAAGTATCGCGTCCCCGTTCGTCTTTGATCGGAATCAATTCCCCTTCGGGCGATCCTATGCCAATGACAAATACGCGAATATTTTTTCTGCGCAATTCGTCCACCAGTTGCAAGGGGCTGCCTTCATGATCTTCGCCATCGGTAATAAGCAGAATCACGCGATCCGCAGATTGTTGATCATCAAACGATTGTATAGCGCGGCGCAACGCTTTTTCAATAGCCGTTCCGCCTCGTGGAACAATGCCGGGATAAATGTCGTCAAGCATCATAAGAAACGCGCCATAATCCGATGTCAGGGGACAATACAAATAGCTATCGCCCGCAAAAGGAAGCACGCCGATGCGGTCTCCCCGTAAGGGTTGAACAAAATCGCGCAAAGCGAGTTTGGCCCGATCAAGGCGGCTGGGAAGAAAATCCTGGGCGCGCATACTATTCGAAGTGTCCAGCACGACCAGTATATCCATGCCTTTATGCTGCACTTCAATCCAGCGTTCACCCCATTGGGGACGAGCCAACGCCACCAAGCACAACGTCATAGCCACACACCACAACACCAGCCTCGCGTGCGCCCTGGCTACGCGCTTTTCAGGCAACAGACCATCCAGCACGCGCGCATGAAACAAGCGTTGCATGCCTTGTTCCCGGTACCGCCATAGCAGCGCGACCGCGACCGCGATGACAGGCGCAAGCCAAAGCCAAACAAGCAAAGAAGGGGAGCCCCAGTGCATCACGGCCACCTCCCCAGACGCGCCAAAGATAAACATTGCTCCAACCCCAGCAGGATCAGCGCGCCTATAAGAAACGGCAGAAAGCGCTCTTCGTAGCGCGTGTATTCGGACACATCTATTTCCGTGCGTTCCATCTCGTCTATCATCCGGTTGATTTCAAATAACGTCTCGGTATCTTTGCCAAAAAAATACGTGCCGCCCGTCGTTTCGGCCACACGACGCAGTTGCGCTTCGTCAAAGACAGCGCGTTGCTGAACATAGCGTTTTCCTCCAAACGGATCGTTCATGGGAAACGGCGCAAGATCTTGTGTGCCAATGCCGACTGTATGCACACGCACGTCCAAGCCTTTCGCAAGTTGCGCTGCATTTTCAGGGGAAAGACGGCCGGCATTGTTGACGCCGTCTGTCAGTAATACGATGACTTTGCTTGTTGCTTCGCTTTCCCGAAGGCGATTTAATCCGGAAGCCAGCGCGGACCCGATCGCCGTGCCGTCTTCCACCATGGCAATTTTTATGCGATTAACTTGTTGCAAAAGCCATCCGTGATCAAACGTAAGCGGCGCCATGACATAAGGCACGGCGCCAAAGGCAACCACGGCAATGCGGTCATCGCGACGCTTTTGTATGAAGTCTTTAACCATGGCCCGCGCGACTTCCATACGGTTGACGCGTCGGCCTTCCAACGTAAAATCCTCCGCAAGCATGGAGGTGGACACATCCACCAGCATTACAATATCCACGGCATGGCGTTTAACACGGCTTTCGTCCATGCCTTGCTGTGGACGCGCGAGCGCTACAATCAACAATGCAAGACCGATGCCATACAAAGGGGGCAGTATCCAGCGGGCACGCACAGCCCAGGACGTTGGCAACGCGCGTAACACGCGATGATCGCTAAACGGCAAGGTTGTTTTGCGCCAGCGTCCATACCGCAGCCATAAAAGCGGCGGTACCAGCACAAGCAAACCAAGCAGCCATGGCATGTGGAAAGTCATCATCGCAAATCACGTTCCTCCTGCACGGGCTTGGTTTCCTCCACCAAACGCACGGCGGCGTCATAGGCGCTACGCATGCTGTCTTCATCCGGACGGTATTGCGCAAATTTGACTAAATCGCATTGTTCAAGAAAGTGTGAAACCAATTCCTGATGCACGCTTGTCAGTAAACGTGATTGTGTGGCTTCGCGTATAAATTCCTCGGTAGTGCGCTCCGGAGCGCGTAAACCAAAGCGTTGTTCGATATACGTGCGCACAATCTGTGACAATTCTACAAAAAACAATTCCACTTTTTTGTCTTCGATCAATCGTCGTTCAAGTAACAACCGCAAAGCGTTTAAGGCTGTAACATGGGGCGGAGGGGGAGGAGGTTGCTTGATAAAAGTGCGTGGCTTATTCCACAGATACCTGACCAGGAGACCGATAAGCAACGCTCCCAGCACAATGCCCACTACCACAAAAATCCAACGGGGCAGACGGCCCGGCCAATCCATGACCGGACGAATCGGGCGTGGCTCGTCGTTTTCCCCCAAAACCGAACGCACGGTCATCGTCTGTTCCGGAAAAGGACGCGTGATCTGCCCGGACTCGTTTTGAGTAAAAACAACTTCGCCTGTGGATAAGAGGAACGAGCCTGTTTCAAATGTCGTAAGGTTATACTGCATGTCCGTGATGCTTATATCGTCGCCGACGGAGCGACTGGACACGCGGGAGTCCCGCACAACCCATGCCGATTCCAGCGAGGGCCATTGCACATCCACATCCGGTGGGTGGGCGGCGGATACGCGGATTGTCACAGGATCCCCGATTGTCAGCGCATTGGTGCTGACATGCATAGCCAGTGTGTAAGGCTCGGTGTCGTTTGGCAGCGATTGATCGTCCGGCTGCGCGCAACCCGCGAGGATCAACAGCAGTATCCCCCACACTATATCCAACGACTGTTTCACACCCGCCTCCGGGCTTCCCTCGTTCGGAAAAACTTCATTAACGCTTTATCGTACGGTTCCCCGGCGTATACATTCACGGCGTCCATGCCGCATGATCTCATGATATCAAACGTTTGTCTTTTTCGCGCGGATTGCTGTTCCAGCAACATGCGTCGCGTACGAGCGTCCGACGTATCAAGCACATACCGTTCACCGGTTTCCGTGTCTTCCCAATCAATCAATCCGGCTTTAGGCCAGGATTGTTCGCGCTTGTCCCCGACCATGACCCCGATTAAGTCGTGGCGGCGCGCGGTGATTTTAAGAATTTTTTCGTACGGTTCGCTGAAAATAAAATCGCTGATCAGAAAAGTGACCGCTCGCCTTGTCAGCACATGATTGACGTAATGCAACGCGGGTTCCACGCGCGTGCGACGCCCTTGTGGTTCATGGTACAACGCTTCACGGATCAACCGCAGCACATGACCGACACCTTTAGCGGGAGGGATATACAGCTCCACATCTTCGCTGAATAACATTAATCCCACACGATCATTGTTTTGAATGGCTGAAAAAGCCAATACCGCTGTCAATTCCGCGGACAAATCTTTTTTTAATTGAGGGGAGCTACCGAAATGTTGCGATGCGCTGATATCCACAACCAGCATGACTGTCATTTCGCGTTCTTCCACAAATTTTTTGATGAACGGATGCCCCATGCGCGCGGTAACGTTCCAGTCAATCGAGCGAATATCGTCGCCCGGCACATATTCGCGCACTTCGTGGAATTCCATACCTTGCCCTTTAAATACGCTATGGTAATGCCCTGAAAACACATCCGACACCATGTGGCGGGTGCGAATTTGGATGCGGCGTATTTTCTGGATGACGTCCTTGGGGATCATGGGACCGGCAGTTCCTGCAGCACGCGGCTGATCAGCGCATCCGAATCCAGCCCTTCCGCTTCGGCTTCGTAGGAAACGATGACGCGATGACGCAATACATCGGGCGCGATGGATTTGACATCTTGCGGGGTTACGTAACCGCGTCCTTGCAGAAAGGCGTGCGCGCGCGCTCCAATAGTCAGGAAAATCGTGGCGCGCGGGGATGCGCCGTACCGCACATAATCACGGATGTTAAGATTATATTTCTCCGGATCGCGCGTGGCGAAGATTATGCTTAGAATATAATCTTTGATTTTGTCGTCCACGTAAATCTCATCCACCAGCGTGCGCGCTTTAAGCAATGCCTGCGGCTCGACCACTGGACGCACGTCCAGCGTGCGAGACGTGAATGCCATGGCGTCGAGTATGCGTCGTTCCTCTTCTATATTGGGATAGGTGATCTTCAGTTTAAGCATAAAACGATCTACCTGAGCTTCGGGGAGAGGATACGTTCCTTCCTGTTCAATCGGGTTTTCCGTGGCCAGCACAAGAAAAGGGCGGGGTAATTCAAACGTTTCCTGACCGATGGTGACTTGACGTTCTTGCATGGCTTCAAGCAACGCGCTTTGCACTTTAGCCGGCGCGCGGTTTATTTCATCAGCGAGAATTACATTCGCAAACAACGGTCCCTTTTTGATGGTGAATTCACCGTCTTTCGGGTTGTAAATTTGCGTGCCGATCAAATCGGCGGGAAGAAGGTCCGGTGTAAATTGGATCCGTTGGAATTGTGTGTGAAGACAGGATGCCAGTGTTTTTACGGAAAGCGTTTTTGCCAATCCGGGCACGCCTTCCAGTAAAATGTGGCCATTGGAAAGCAAGCCAATGATCAAACGATCCACCAGATACTTTTGCCCAACGATCACTTTTTCCATTTCGGATCGCAGCTCGCTGACAAAGCGGCTTTCTTCGCGAACGCGGTTGTTAATAATATCAATCCCCATGCTTTCGGTGCTCATGAATTTCAACTCCTTGAATGATGATCCTCTCAATGGATCCATATACTGCAACTAGTATAAGCGTTTGTTGAGAATGTTGTCTACAGACCTGTAGACTCTAGCGCCTCGCAATTGGTTCAAAAAAAATTGCATTACGGGGGGTGTTGGCATTGCCGAAGACCTTCGTATAAAACAATAGCAACGGCATTGGCTAAATTAAGGGAACGGACATGATCCGTACGCATCGGAATACCGCGGACACGGTCGGGCCAGCGAGCCAGGACTTCATCGGCCAACCCGCGGGTCTCGCTTCCGAATATAAAATAATCGCCTGGTTTAAACGTTGTTTCGAAAATCGAAGATTCCCCGGCGGTGCTGAACAGGAAAAAGCGTGCGGGATTCTCGTCGGCCATAAACGCGTCCCATGAAGCGTGGCGACGGATAACCACGTGCTCCCAATAATCCAGCCCGGCCCGGCGCACTTTGGCGTCTGTGATTTTGAATCCCATTGGTTCAACCAGATGCAGGATCGCGCCGGTGGCCGCGCACATACGCGAGACACTCCCTGTGTTCGGTGGAATTTCAGGCTCCACCAATACGATATGAAAAGGTCTGGAGGGCCAGATGAAAGGCAAGTCGTATTTTCGATGATGCGGCGGGCGCTCAGTCGAACGTGATCGTTGAGACATCGAAAGTGGGCTCCGGGAAACGAAGGTCAAGAGACGCCATTTTATCCGCAATAATCTGTGAGATCGCAAGATTGCGGAACCATTTTTTATCGGAAGGGATCACAAACCATGGGGCGTAATCCGTGCTGCATTTTGTAAGCGCGTCTTCGTAGGCCGCCATATAGGCATCCCATAACGCGCGTTCGTTGGCGTCGGACGGGGATAATTTCCAATTCCGCGAGGGGTCGTTTTGCCTGCGCAGGAATCGTTGTTTCTGTTCCTCTTTGCTGATGTGGAGAAAAAATTTAAGAATATGGACGCCGCTGTCCGTTAATAGTTTTTCAAAGTTGTTTATGTGCGCGTAGCGTTTGGACCACACGCGTTTAGGCACAATATCACGCACGCGCACAATCAATACGTCTTCGTAATGGGACCGGTTAAATACGCCGATTTCGCCAAGCGCTGGGGTGGCTTGATGGACACGCCATAAAAAGTCGTGTTTTAATTCGTGAGGAGTGGGTTGCTTAAATGAGGTCACCCGGCATCCTTGCGGGTTTACGGATGACATGACATGGCGAATTGTGCCGTCTTTGCCGCCTGCATCCATGCCTTGAAGCACGATCAGCAGGGCATGACGCCCGTCTGCATACAGCAGGTGCTGCAGACGCTCCAGCTCGGCCACATTACGGGCCAGTAACGTGCGCCCTTCCTTTTTGGTTTTAATGCCTACCGTGTCGGATGTGTCGCGTTGGGATAGATGTGCCTTCTCGCCCGGTTTAACGCGGAAACGGTGACTATACTCGTGTCTTGACATAAACCAAGTATCGCCTTGCGCGGTATAGCTGACAAGATTAAAGTCTCATCAGAAATGCAGGTTAAGCGATGAAAAAAATAATACTGTTTGCCTTGATATCCTTGAGGATGTGTATAGCGCACGCGGACATGGAAGTGCCGGTGGGCGCGTTGCTTTCTTTGTCGGGGGATGCCGCGTCGGAAGGGGCGGCAACACGCAAGGCGTTGTTGCTTGCCGAGCAGGACATTAATGCCTTGCTTAGTCAGGAACGTGCAGGGTTCCATATTCGTTTGCTGGTGGAAGATACACAAACCAATCCGGATATAGCGTTGGAAAAAGCAAAAAGCCTGCATGCGCGTGGCGCACGGGTTTTATTGGGACCATCCACCAGCGCGGAACTGCACCATATCAAGGAATTTGCGCAGGAACAAGGCGTATTGATTTTAAGTCATGCAAGCACAGCGCCCTCGTTAAGTCTTGCCGGGGACAATATTTTCAGGTTTGTGCCCGATGACACGCACCAAGCGCAAGCCATTGTCGAGATAATGAAAGAGCGAGGCGTGACAGCGGTGGTGCCGGTGTGGCGAGGCGATGTATTCGGGGACGATTTGGTGGCAGGCGTGATAAGCAGGACGGATACCATGCATTGGGCCGAAGGAGTGCGCTATGATCCGGATGAGCATGATCCGGCGCATGTAGTGGAGTTGCTGGCCGGGCAGGTGACGGCTTTATTGGATACCGCGCATAATACCAATCATGTGGCGGTTTTGTTGGTGTCGTTAGTTGAATCCGCATTTATTCTGGCTGAAGCGTCGCGTGTGCCGGTCCTCGGCGATGTAGCGTGGTTCGGATCTGATGGCACGGCGCGCAGCGGTGCGATTAAAAACAATGAAAAGGCCGCGGCGTTTGCTGCCAAAACCTCATTGGTGAGTCCGGTGCACACGTACGATGCCGGGCGCATGATGCTTAATGCGCCGCTGGCGGCGGTATGCGCGCGGGTGACTTATCATATTGGACGCGATCCCGAGCCTTACGCGTTTGCGGCCTGGGACGCTTTATGGGTCGCGGCTGCGGCCATGCAGTCTGCTGGTCCCGATGCTGCGTTGGAAGTTTTAAGGCAAGAGTTGATTGACACAGCGGATCAGTTTCAGGGTATGCTAGGCGCTGGTAGTTTAAATGAAGCGGGCGACCGGATATTTGGCAAATACGGTTTTTATCGAATGGAAGAAACGGAACAAGGGGAATATAAATGGGTGCGAGACGCGACCTGTCATATTCAGCCTGTGTTTCCACCATATATTACGAGACCATAATTTGATTTATTGGTGCCCGGGTGGCGAAATGGCAGACGCAACAGACTTAAAATCTGTCGGCCGAAAGGCCGTGTGGGTTCGAGTCCCGCCCCGGGCACCAATAGTTCTGACCACGCCTCGTAATCATAATCGTGTTCCTAATCGTAATCATGCGCTCCCCATAACCCTGCCGTCACAAATACGTCTTCATTAAAGAAAACTGGAGGGTCGGGCTCCGTCCCGACCGCGATCCGCACACGAATCCACTCTATTTCTATGTCCCCATTTTTCTATTCGTTATGATCCTTAATCTTTCCTGCAAGCTGCCTTTGATATTGACAAGGGATCGGTCGGAACAAATGTACGAAACAATATTTCTGGACACACAATAGTTTTTAAAACTGATTTTCTTTTCCAATACAAATATCCTAACGCAGATTTCATCCGCAACCCAAAGAGTTTCGACAAGAGACTGTTGACTTGAAGGTATAGGGTGATCGTGCAGTCGAAACTCTTTGGGTTGCGGATGAATGATTATCGGCCCCCAAAAAGGAAAACGGGTCATGGAACCGTGAGTGTGTTTCCACTCTTCCCATCCGAAGATGGTCGATTAAAATACAGTCCATGAACCCGTTTAATGAGAAGGATACTGCCAAAATCACCGGAACCCTGTCGAGCTTTGATCGCATTGTTTTCAGGGGACACCTCGTTCGATCAGCTATGGGAAAGGGATGGAAAAGCTGCTGGCGCGTCAAGGCCTGCTGATCAAGGACTTTCAGAAGTTTGCCTTGAAGCTATCCACGGAGGTGGATGAGAGCGCCAAGCGGATAGCGGACAAGGCGGGTCGGCCTTGTCTCTATCGCATGGTGGAGAACAGCTTTCAACAAATCGACGACTGGGACCGGGCGCAGGAAATCGCCAACGAGTTTGCGAAGATGGATTGGCCCCTGATTTTGAGCGAGTGGGCCAAGACCGCCAATCCGCACCTGGGCACCTCTATTCTTCTTAACATGGGATACTACTGGGTGGCCGACCAAGTCGAGTACGCCACCGACACCGCTTTCACTGACCGCAACACCCTCCAACCCCTGTACCAAAGACTTCTTCAACACGTCATGCTCACCTTTGGTGCGCAGGATGTGATGGGCTTTCTTGGACGAAAGCTCAACGGGCAGTTTCAGGGCGAGCTGGTCAGTGACCTCAAGGACCGTTGGTACGGTAGACGGATCAAGCACCGCTGCAAGCGCAACTGGATCAAGATGTATGACAAACAAGGCGTGGTCCTGCGCGTGGAGACGGTGATCAACCAACCCTACGAGTTCAAAGTGCGTCGGAAAGGCAAACGCGACGGCATAGGCGTGACCGCATGGTTTCCACTGCCCAAAGGAGTCGGGTACTTGTATCGATTCGCGGAGGTGGCACAAGCCGCCAACCTGCGCTACCTGGAGGCTCTGAGCATGGTGGATGATCCGGAGGCAACGCGCAGAGCCGTTGGGGATGCCACCCGCAGGAAGACTCACGATGGCAAGCGCTACTCAGCTATCAATCCCGCCTCGGACCGCGACCTCGCATTGATGCGCGCGGTGATCTGCGGTGAGGGACATCTGCATGGGTTCAGCAACCAGCAAGTCCGCGCTCAGCTATACGGAAAACGGGATCGGAGCGCACGAGATATGAGTCGACTCCGTGCCAAAACCGGCAGGGACCTCAAAAAGCTGCAAGCCCATGGGCTCATCCGGAAAATCCAGAACTCACGAAAATGGAGAGTAACGACCAAAGGTCACGCGATAATCTCCACGTTCATCAAATGCCATGATCTGCATTATCATCAAGAACTTGTGAAAATGGCCGCATAAAACATACACGCTTTTTTATATCATCTTCCTTCGGAAGACTCTAATCCCGCACGACACACTGGCGGAAAATATGTCGATAGATCATCTTGGAAGTATCCGCTAGAGCAGTTTGAGTCATGAATAATTAGGTGGCAGAGAATTAGTGGGAGTTCGTTTACCATGAATTTGTAACGATGAAGTTGCAGCGTGTGATTATTGGGGGCGGAGGCTGGAAATCCCACAAAATCAAAAACAATCGGGCACAAACGCAAGGCCATAAAAGCTGTATCCCCCAAGGGTCATCCCCAACGGTCATATCATGAGGACCGGGCGGAGTGCTCAACAGGGTTCGATACTGATTCCGACCCCGACGCCGATGGAGGCCACAAAAGCTGTGTCCCTACCGGTCGTGCCACGTGCGTGGCCGATTGGGATTACAAGCATGATTATAATCAGGACTGAATGAGGGGAACGTGAGGCGGGCCGCTCTGTCTTATGCGTCTCTTATGGGGACGTGTTGTCATTACGGTTTCATTTACGTCGTTATGGTGCGTGTGTATGCTATCGGTCATGCGTGTTTTTTTATACCTCTTTGTACGCATTCTTGGCCTCTGGCTGATCCCGGTGACGGAGGCAGATAGTCCGGATAGGACGGCTATTTCGTTTTCGGTCACTACCAACACCGGTATCGGCTATGCTGTCTTTATTACCGGCAATCATCCCGACATCGGGAATTGGGTTCCGTCACGCGGAGCAAAGTTGTACTGGACGCCCGGGAATGTCTGGACCGGCGCTGTAGCCATAGAGCCCGGCATTACGGTCGAATACAAACCGGTTATTATCCCTCTCGCGGTAGAGCATGTTTGCGATCCAACGCAAGCGCAGTTTATACCACCCGGAGAGGACAACCATTACGAGCTCGACATACCGCCCCGCTCACCTGCGCCCTATGGTGGAAAATCCATCTATTATCACAGTGCGTTGACCAATGTTTTTATGCTGTATTCGATTGCCGGAAATGCGTTTACATCGGCCCCCCTCCATGTCATCGCTCCCGGACGCAGTCCCGGTGAATGGCTTCATCACGTATCCGGCATTGGCGAAGCAGGGGCCTCCATTGAATTTGTTATGTCGGGATGGGTGGGCACGAATATCGTGTACGATCATGCTCCGTTTCCCGGATATGGTACTCCGCCTGCCCATAATTATTTTACAACGCTCGACACGTTTTTTATACAAGATGGTGATCTCTTTAATTACCAGCCCCCCGCATGGGTTTCGCCTCCTTCGGTGGTCGTCTCCAACGTGGTGTCCACGCACCCCCCATCGCCGGATCGCGCGATGCGTATCTATCTGCCCCGGGGATATGAAGAGAATACCTGGAAACGTTATCCAGTACTTTATATGCACGATGGTGAAAATGTGTTTGCCCCGGGCGGCGCGTTTGGATCATGGGACGCTGATATCACCGCCACGCGCGAAATTAGTCAAGGCCGTATAAGGGAATGCATTGTGGTCGCGCTGGATAGCACTAGCAATCGAACCCGTGAATATTTACCACCCGAAGACCATTCCGGCGGGCAAGGGTTTGGCGACGTTTATTCGCGCTTCCTGATTTATGACGTGAAAACCAAGATTGATGCGGAGTTTCGCACCCTGCCTGACCGCCCGAATACATTAACAGCCGGTTCGTCCTCCGGCGGGCTCATCGCCACGTACCTTGGCTGGCATACCAATGTCTTTGGAAAAATAGGAGCCTTTTCCCCGGCCTATCTGATCAGCCCGAATTTTAATGACAGGATTGCAGATGAACCTAAACAAGATTTACGCCTATACGTGGATATGGGCACAGCCGGATCACCAGAAACATTGCTTGTAGAGGACTACTGGATTGTGCTGGATCATTGGTTGCGCGATGGCTACGTGGAAAATGAAGATTTGTTGAGCACGCTTGCTTGCGGGGCGTTTCATAACGAAGCCGCTTGGGCCGCACGCTTACCCGATTGTTTACGGTTTCTGTTATCTATATGGGATGAGCAAAACCTTTTAGCGCATCGTGATTTCGTGCCCAATGTCTTAAATATATCCGGTCCGAATTCCGGTATTTCGCTCGATTATCCGAGCCTTGTTGGCTGGACATACCAACTGGAATCCGCCTCTGAGCCTGACGGGACTTGGAGCTTCGTCGAATCACAACCTCCCGAAACAGCGGCTTGGGCCATTCGACAACTTACAGACACGAATTCAACCGGAAATCTATCCCGGCGCATGTACAGGATCATTGGATATTAAACTGGAGGCGGAATAAAGGGACATGGAAATTATGGCGATGCATTTGTAGGCCGTTGGCGTGGAATGATGGAATGATGAAGTTATGGAGTGATGGAATGTTGGAATAATGGGGTCGAAAGACCTCTATCCCGCCCGGCTTTGCTTCGTAATCGTTGATGTGCTCGGGATTTTGTGGACACCGGGTTTTCGATTTGATGTTTGTGTTTTATTCCCCCAGCAAGGTTTCGCCGAGGGCTACGGTGACAATGTCGGCGAGTTCCGGGACGGGAAATGGTTTTTGCAGGAAAAAGGTTTTGCGCATCTGTAATGCTTTGTGAATGTCGGGTTGCGTCGGCGCCAAGCCGCTGACCAGGATAATGGGTGCGCGTGATCCTTGGTCACGGAGCCAGGTGCACAATTCCAATCCACTATACTCCGGCATGCTGAAATCGAGAATTAACAAGTTGGGGTGCTGCCCGCCTTTTTCCCACTGCTGCATCATGTCCGATCCGCTGGGAATGGCCGATACGGTATGGCCCTCATCGGTTAATACCCGCTCGCACATTTCGCAAAAAATAGGATCGTCGTCCACCACCCAGATCAGGCTGGGAGCCAAGCGCTTCTTAACGGCACGCGCAGGGGGTGGCGTAGGCGCATTGCGATGCAGCGGAAGCGTGACTTCCGAACTATTGGCGGTAGGTTTGCGCGCTTCGCCTTCCAATTGTCCCACCATGCCCATCAAACTGGATAAACGCGAAGCGCGTGAGACTTGGTCAATATCGCCGGAATCCCGTACTTCAATGCGAATGGATTCCGCGCGATCCTCGTCTTCTATATTGGATGTTTTAATGGATAACTCGCCGCCATTCGGCATGCTGTCCATGGCATTGATCAATAAATTAAACATGACTTGATGTATCATGCTTCTTGGCGCGAGAACCTGGTCTTTCGCGGCATCCAGATGCGTTTCCACCGTAATACGTCCCGACGTCTGGGTCTGCAAAAGTGAAAGTACGCTTGTCATGATGTTATGCACGGAACACAGGGTATCTTCCTCTACTTCGCTGCCTGCAAATGCAAGCAGTTCTTCCGTCAACCGTCGCCCTTTCTGCGCCGCATCCGAAATCTGGCGTAACGCTTGTGTCGCGTCTTCGGGCAATTCAAGCCGGTTCAGAAGAAACGAAGAATAGCCCAGAATGACCGACAGCAAATTGTTAAAGTGATGCGCGACGCCGCTGGACAATGTGCCCAGCGAGCGTGTCCGTTCCGTGTCGAGCAGTTCGGACGCAAGCGCGTGCATGCGTTTACGGGTGGCCAGCGCGGCTTCTGTGCTTTCTTTCAACCGGCGGTATACATCGAGATACCGGTGTTCCATGCCCGGCGAAAAAGGCGAAATCAAGCGCGCACGGGAAGCAATATCTTCAGGGTCCAGATTGAACTGGCTAGCCATATTTTCGCATTCCTGTTCACTTAGCGGATCCCGCCGGAATTTGCCCGACCATAGGACGCCTACCACCTGATGATCTTCGATGATCGGAAACGCAGCTTCATAAAAACCAAACGGACGGTTGGCCAGCATTTCGTGACGCATGGCTGGCGCCGAGGAAAGGAGATGAATGTCGGATTCCAGCATTTCGCGGCGCGCTTCAGGCGCTTGCTCACACAACCATGTCAGGAATTGAGCCACCCCGGTTTCCTGATCCGCTTCATCGGGAGACAAAGGCAAGCTGGAAAGCAAAGGCAACGTCAATTCGGTCTCGGCAAGATCCTCCGTATGGTCGCGTAATGCCGCCCGTTGATGCCACAAGGGCAACGCATCCAGGCCCGCTTTGCGTTGATGTTCCAATTCAGAGAGGGTAGGCGATGTTTTCAAAGGCGGCCTCGTTGGTTGGATTCCCTTAATCGTCGCTCAATCAAGCTTTCGCGCATCACGGGATCCACGCGAAGTCGCGATGGATAATCCAGCTCGCGTAGCGGGACACGTTCGCGTATTTCTCCATCCACAATCAATAAATCGTTGGAACTTACGCTGACTAGTTGTCCGCGATGCAACATGCCGTTTGTGCGACGCAGTTCGACGCGATCCCCAAGCTCGAACGGGGGCACCGCGCGATTAAGGGAAATGCGCAAGCGGTCTCTCACAAGCATGTCGCTTTCACGGTTGTCGGGCGCGGTGTAAAGGTCGTCCAATGTAGGCGCGGCCGCATTGTCTTCGTAAGAATCGGTCATGTCGGCTTCAGGAGGAGGGGGTTCTTCCTGGGGTTGCTCGGCGTCTATTGCAGGTTCCGGCTCGGGTTCTATAATAGGAGCGGGCTCCGGTATAGGTTCCTGAAGCGGCGTAGGAGGCGCCGTTTCCTCTTCTTCCGGTTCCACTTCTTCCGGTTCCACGCGCAGTGGCTGTGGTGGTTCCGCCACGCGGACAGGTGGGGGAGGTGATGCCTCCGGCTGTATTTGTTCTTTAACGCGGAATACATTAACGACCACACCGAGCGATAAAGCCACGATGGCAAGTCCAAGAATAACCGCAAGTAACGCGGCCAGTACGGCCATGGCTGGTGATTTATCGTCCGCACTCATATCTTCTCAGCATCCCCTTCCGGTTGGTGTTGTCCCATAGACCCATGGTATAGCACGTCGAGGATAGGGGCTCAATCATTTTGTAGATTGCGCCAAATGCCGCGCCGCTGTTTTTGGGATTCCGCCTGAAACAATTGATACGTGTCCATTCGTGGGTGTTCAGCTTCGTAGATAATGGCATTGCCTCCAAGGAGCAAGCGTTCGCCAATATCCACGCCTTGTTGTTCCACATAACAAAGTAAACGCCCGAAACTGTCGCGTACAACTTCGTCATCGGGAAAAATCAACCGCACAGGACGGTCCAACAACCAGTTTTCTACAATGGTTCTTGCAATATCCCCATAGCGCAGGAGAAATTCAGGATCCATGCTTAATAATTCTGCCTGAGCCTTCAAGCTTTGTCCACGCCGTGTTTCGGGCGCGTCAATGCCGAGTATGCGTACACGTTCTGTGTTCCCAAGCCACTCCACTTCGATCGTGTCCCCGTCCACCGCCCGCACGCATTGAGCGAGTTCCGGGCGGTCTCTTTTTTCTTTATCCTGCGTAGGGGATTGAATGGATACACCGATAATCATGCCGATTACCAGTGCGATAGCTGTTCCAATTCCCCACAAAATGTGCGTGCGCAACATGGGTGAATGGCCTAGTATTTGAATAATGTATTTCATAAACTATGCAATCAGTGTGCCATCGTTATACAGTAGAGCCAAACGTTTAAAACTATCAACGGAACGCGGGAGCACCAAGTCTTTATGACAAAAAAAATGATGACCCGACGCATGCGACGCAACCGACGCTCGCCGTCCATCCGCGCTTTGGTGGAAGAAACGCATGTCAATGTGACGGATTTAATTCAACCGCTGTTTGTCAAAGAAAGCCTTGATGCGCCGGAGCCGGTTCTTTCCATGCCGGGGGTATATCGCCTCGATATCCAACATTTGGTAAAGGTGTGTTGCGACGTGTCCAAGGCCGGGATTCCCGCAGTGGCGTTGTTTCCATGTTTTGAACCAGGTGTGAAAGACGATGAGGGGTCGCATGCGTTAAATCCGGATCAGTTGTTGTTCCGCGCGATACGTGAAGTTAAACAAGCGGCGCCGTCGTTAACGGTAATCACGGATGTGGCGCTGGACCCGTACACCCGTCACGGGCACGATGGCGTATTAAACGCGCAAGGCACGGATGTGGACAATGACAGCACGGTGGATCGTTTATGTCAGTTGGCTGTGTTGGAAGCGCGCGCAGGCGCGGATTGGGTGGCGCCTTCGGATATGATGGACGGGCGCGTGGCTGCGATTCGGCGCGCGTTGGATGAGAACGGGTTCACCGAAACCGGAATTTTGTCGTACGCCGCGAAATTCGCATCGTCTTTTTACGGGCCGTTTCGCGATGCCGTGGGTAGCGCGCAAGCCGCCGGGGCCGGTCCGTTGGATAAGCGCACGTATCAGATGAATCCGGCGAATGTGCGTGAAGCGTTGTTGGACGCGTTGTTGGATGAACAAGAAGGCGCGGATGTGCTGATGGTGAAACCGGCCGGGCCGTACCTCGATATTCTTGCTCGCTTGCGCGAGCGCACGTTACTGCCTCTTGCGGCCTATCAAGTATCGGGGGAATATGCGCAACTGCATGCCGCGGCGGAGCGGGGCTGGCTGGATTTGAAAAAAACGCGTGACGAATCGTTGTTAGCCATTAAACGCGCGGGCGCGGATATGATCCTTACCTATTTCGCGCTGGATTTCGCGCGGGATCAGGCGTGATCCTGTTCTGTTTTATGCCGCGATGGCGACAGGCATGACGGCGTCGCGCTCTTTGAAGTATTCAATTAAGAGATCGCGTGTTTGCGCGGAATGCAATTGGGTTTCGCTGGACGATTGTTGAAGAATTTCGCGCAACGCAAGAAAACGGTGCCCGCCGGATTGCGCGTCGAATGAATTAAAAGCAATTGTATACCGTTTGGTGGCGTGTAAAGGTTTGCCGTCCGCAGTGCGAATCTCGTCCACGGTTAAGCTTTTCCCCCGCCCGGAAACATTCGCTTGCATGCCCATAATGCTGCGTTTGCTCCAGTTGGTGTATACTTCTTCCAAAATCGTTTTTAATTCGTTGCGGTTTAGTTTTGCGGTGACCACTTGGTTTTCGAATGGAATGACTTTCCACATGTCCGCCAGCGTTTTGGTTCCGGCTTCAAACGCGCCATCGGCAAATAACAGGCCGTGGATAACGCCGTCCACGGGGATCTTACGCCGGGCCATGCCTTCCATTATGGATGCGCCAATCAATTCTTCCAGTTCGCTGGGCGTTCCGGGTTGGCTTTCAATGTTGAGCGTGGCGCCCAGCACGCCTACCGGGGTTTCCAACAAGTCTTGCGAGGTTTCCAGTTCCTCGTGCGTGCGCGCGATCACCGCCGGGTCCAATTCAAAACGCGCGTCCATCAGGGAAGTCATGGGTTGCACCCACATTAGTTCCCTTGTTTTTTTGTTGAATATTAAATCCAAACGTCCGCAATGAATGCCGTGATAACTGGCCTGGGTAAATGTCATGCCATGCACGTTGGCATTAGGCGTATCCTGATGCGTGTGCCCGCCCATGTACGCGGTGACATCGGGAAACGCTTGCGCAAGGGATTCCACGCGATTCGCAAAATCATCGCCGCCGCGTCGCAAACCCATGTGGCCAGCAAAAAGAATAACATCGGTGTCTTGCGCTTTCAGTTCCCGGATTGCGTTGCGCGCGGCTTCGACCGGATCTATAAATTCGAGACCTTGGTGTAACGAAGGGTGGAACCAGTAGGGAATGCCGGGCGTCGTTAAGCCAATGATGCCAATTTTGAATCCTGCGACTTCTTTTAGGATGTAGGGTTTAATGTGCGCAAAAGGATGGTCCTCGTCGTCCAGCGTGCCCGCGGGTTTGCCCAGTGTCATGGCGTTCGCGGATAAGATAGGCATATCGGAGCGTGCGAGAGCTTCGGTCAATGGATCCATGCCCCAGTCAAATTCGTGGTTGCCGATTACCCAGCCGTCGTATTGCAGCATGTTGAAAATATCAATCATGTAACGGCCTTGCGCAAGCAGTCCGGCATGCGTGCCCTGATACACATCGCCAACATCAATCAGCATATGGTTGGGAAATTGTTTGCGCCAATGGCGTATTTGTGTCGCGCATCGCGCGAATCCGCCGAGATCCGTTACGCCTTGGTAATTGGTGGTGGGCAAAATGTGGCTATGCAAATCCGTGGTATGCAAAATGGATACCGTAATGCTTTCGGGGACCGCCGCGCGCAAAACAGAGGGGCTGGCGATAAACGCGCCTGCTCCGCCCAGCAAGCGGAGAAATTGGCGACGATCCCATGATGTGGATTTCGTGATCACATGCATACTGCGTAGTAAACAGTAAAGACATGCACGGGATCAAGCGTTTATCTGCTGCTATGGATTTGCTTACGGATTATCTACGAGGCGGATGCGCAGGAACATATGCGGGGGACCGATTATGTCGTCGGGCAAGGCTATTTCGGTTGTTTCGTTGGTGGCCACGATAATATCGAGAATGGGGTCAAATACGGGGGGATCGTTTAATCCATCGTATGTGATTTCGATGCGGTACGCTTTGCCTGGTACCGTGTCCCATCGCAAGGCAGGCAACGAAGGAGAAGCCAGTTGTTTGATTTGCAAGGCGGACAACGCATCGGCGGGATTGGTGCCGGCCAGGTATTCGTCGCGGTTACTCATGCCGTCGAGATCAAAGTCACCGAGCGCATCTTCGAAAATGTCTTGAAAATGAATCCATTTCCACCAATCCGGCAAGCCGTCGCCGGCGGTGTCGCGATCAGGGTCAATTAAGTTGAATGTGCCGTCAATCTGCACCGCCAGTGCACGGTTATCGCTGACCGTTACAATATCCGAGTCGCCGTAATACAGCGCATTGGAAAGGACAGGTTGATTAAACACGCGCACAAATATTTTTGTTCCGTTAGCAGGCCGGTTCGTCAGGGAAAGGCCAAAAAGGCCGGCAGAATTTGTGCCGCGCCCCGCGAGGGAACCCATGGCGGACGTCGCGTTGGCAAGAGGCGGATTGTCGGGATGAGGATTGCCAAAGATATCGGGAGGATAAATAATGTCGGTGGGCGCTGTAAGGACCTGGATAAACCCTCCCGTCGCGTCGGGCGTGCCGGCGGCGGGTTCGCCAAATTCGTTTTGAACAGGCGAGGCGGCGCCAATGTGCAACGGGGTGATGAATTGGGCATGGGCCAGGCCCGCCGACAGCCATAAGCATGTCATGATCCATTTAAAAATAGTCATAATGTCCTCCTCGTGCGCGCTTGGCCAGATACTCGGCTGATACCGCAATCCGTTCCGCCGCGATGCCTACCGCAAAAGGCATGGCTACAAGCAATATAATCATGGCGCGACGCAATATATACTCCAGCGATTCCATTTCTATCCATGAAGGCACGCCTACAAACAGCAACGCCAAAACAATCATGACAATAATATACCCTTGTTCGATCTGCATGAGCAGCCGAATTGTTTCCGGACCCGGAGGTTGCGGCGGAGTCTGATTTACCGGAGAGGTTACTGGCACAGGCCGTCCCGTTAAGTAAAGATGTATACGCGCTTGCGCTTTATGGCGTGCCCGGGCGCGTAGCGCCCAAACAAGTAATAGCGCGGTAAGGACCAAGTGTGTCGTAGCCGGTTCGGGGATGACGACAAACGTATCGGTTTCGTTTGCGGTAAAACCGCCTACGAAATCCATTTCCAATACATTAAACGCGACATGCTCGGCATTAGTAATCGTGGAGGATTGCCCCCAGTCCACGGTGCCGCTTAACGGGTATGAGGTGGTATCGTAAAAACGGATGTACATGTATTTGATGTCATCGCTTTCAAAAAAAGTGTTGCCTGAGAAAAACGTGCCGGGAATGCCGAGATCAGCGGAATTGATCGTGATAACGCTGAGAATCACATCATCTCCGGTGGTGTCACCCGTGAGTCCGCCTCCCAGTTCTTCCGGCGCATCCATGACGTTGTCGAAGCTGCCTATGATTTGCACAATGGAACCGTCGGGCAAAGGCGTGGTGCCGTCGGATTGGTAGATTTCCAGCAGCACATACGCTTGCAGGTTTACAATAGCAGCTTGCGCGCTGGGCAACAAGGCGCTGCATAATGTTAGCAGCATGGCCAGCCAACCGGCGCAAAGCGCGGCTTGCGCGCGCGCAAACGTTTTACTTTTGCGCCCTCGTATAGCGATGATGGCTCTGTCATTTCTTGCTCGCATTAAGGCGTCATTCGTGTGGTCGGGGCCGAGTAGGCCGGTCTGTTTGTCCAAATCAAGTCCTGGGCGGATCGTCGCGTCTGGATGACGATAGCGTCGTTAGGGGAGAAATAATTGTCGGGCACCAGCGGATTGCCGGGCGATGTAAAACGCCAGGTTTGGTCGCTGGTGCGATACCAAATGACAGCAGGCGCGGTTTGCATGGTGCGGTCCAGTTTCCACATCCAGTCGGAAAGCACCGTAACATTGCCGCCGGTAAAGCCCGCTTCCACCAGATTCAGACGGGCTGGCGAAAACGATTCGGCGGTGAAAGGACTAATCAAGCTGTATCGGTTGCCTCCCGGTATGGTTTGCACGATACTGTTGGTGGGCAGTTGATGAATCATGACCCATGTCGTGGACGGCATGTTGGTCGGCATTTCGACTACAAATCCGTTATGCAATCCGACTGGTAAATCCTCGGCTACTTCATTCATTCTTTCCGCAGGCAGGCTTTGCATCCATTCTTTGGTTGTTTCGCCGTGAACAAGAAAGACTTCTTGCGTAGGCGCGGGTGGGAATGGGGCGCGGTCGTACCAACTGACCAAGCTGGCATCAACCAAACTGTAACCTGCGGGCAGCATGTGTCTAAAGGAGTTGGCCAGACGGTTGGTGTAGGGATTGCCCCACAAGCGTACCCAGTTTTGGCCGGGTTGAATATGCACGTTGTTAAGCGCGGCGACTTCGGCGCTGGCGCGACGGGGTTCGTTTTCCCAGAAACCTTGCGCGGAAATACGGTAGAAACGAATAGTCCCGTTCGGCAGTTCGTGGGGCGGCAGGCGACCGGGTCCCCCTTCGTCTCTAAGCATGGCTAGTTCCCCGCGATCCGCCAGCCCCCATTGATCGCTTAACGAGTCGGCAAACGACGGCGCGTCCACATACAGCAAATCGTAGACAATGTTTGAACGGAAGAAATGGTGGATTTCCGCGCGTTGATCTTCTTCGTTGTATTCCGCGTGCAAGAGAGCAAACACAGGAGCAATTCGGATTGCGGCTTCGTCGGTATTGTTTTCTTCGTTGAGATCAAATTGCTCGAGGTCAAACAACGTAGCTTCGTTGGTGACCCATTGCCCGGCGCCTGCGTCCAGCGCTTCGGCGGTGAGGTTTAGTGTGACGGGATTGCTGACCGATAACGTTTCAATCGTCCAAATGCCACTGCCGGAATTGTAACTTCCTTCCGACGCGCTGGCGCCCGCGAAAGAAAGACCGGGGGGCAGAATATCCTGAATTTCAATGCCCGACGCCGTGAAAGGACCGTTGTTGATCGCGGTGATCAAGAAAGTCACATTTTCACCGACCATCGGCACGATATCATCCACTGTCTTTGTAACCGCGATATCGGAAAACTCTATACTGTCCCGTACTTCGGCGCTGCGTGGTAGTGTCTGGCGTTCACTGGTCACCGTTGCGATGTTTACAATGTTGGTGTCCACGGGAATGGGGTTGACGGTGACTTCAAACGTCAACGAAAGCCAGCTTCCCGGAAGAAGCGTTGCGCCATTGACCATGGTGGGCGGAATTTCCCCGGCTACGGTGACGGGTTGGGGATCCACGACCGGGGCGACAATGCGCACGTCGTCCACCCAGAATATTTCGCCGGAACCCATTGTGGTGTCCATGCTGAACCGGATGGCGGTGTTGGTGCTGATCCAGGCGGAGATGTTGTAGTTTGTTTCCAGGTACGCCCCGTCGGTGCCGGCGCCGCCGATGTTGTCAATGGTGGTCCATGCGCCGGCATTGCCGTTGGACGACACTTGAATACGCACCACGCCACCCGCAGAAAAATCTTCACGCCGGTAATCAAACGAAAAGGTGGCCGCTGTGGATTGGGAAAGGTCGAGACCTCGATAGATCGAGCGCGTTCCGCTACCGCCTTGTAAGCGCAGCGAGTAGGTTTCTCCGCGCACAGTATCGAAAAGCACCTGATACCGCCCGGCGGTGGGCGAGGTGCCTTCGCCTTGCTCTATCCAGTTATATAGAAAATTGGTGCTGCCGGTGTTTAGCGAGTACAAGCGGCTGCCAAATAAATCCTGCCAGACGTTGGTTACGGATTGAAATGTTGTCAATTCGCTGCTGCCCGGCACATACGTTGTGCCTGCGGGGATAGGATCGTTTACCACGACATTCGTATGAGCTACCGCGCTATTGTTGGTGACGATAACCGTGTAGGTGATCACATCGTTAGGCCGTATGACGCCGGATACATCGGATGTTTTTTCAATGCCCAATTCGTCCGGGTCACGCACATCGAGCACGGCGGATGCGCTGTCGTTGAGGGCATTCGGGTCGGCGGGCTGCGAGGATTGAAGCGAAGCAATATTCGTGATCACCGTGCCCATGGCGTTGGTCGCTACGGTAGCGGTAATGGTTAAGGTGGCCGAGCCTCCAACTGTTAACGTGCCCAGACCCCAAATGCCGGTTCCGTCGTTATATGATCCATTGGATGCGGAGCTGCTGACATACGCCAGATCGCCGGGCAGCACGTCTGCAATTTCAATCAGATTGGCTTCGGACGGTCCGTTGTTGGTGGCGGTGATGGTAAATACGACGTCGAAACCGGCAAAAGGCGCGGGATCATCCACCGTTTTCGTGAGGGCGATATCCGCGCCTGCCACGGTAACTACCGAGGTGGCGCTGTTGTTGTCGGCGCCCGGGTCCGCTTGATTGCTGCCGGTGATCGTGACGATGTTGGTAATGCTTTGTCCTGCCGTATTAGTCGCTGTGGCGGCTGTTAGCGTTAACGTCGCAAAAGACCCCGCATTCACTGTGCCGACGCTCCAAATGCCGGACCCGCTATTGTACGAGCCTTGGGATGCAGTGTCGGATACGTACGATAACCCGCTAGCCAACGGCTCGGTTAATTCCACACCGGTGGCATTAAAAGCGCCGTTGTTTGTCACGATAATGGAATAAACCACATTGCTTCCGGGAAGTGGGTTAACGGGATCCGCGGATTTCGTTACCGCAAGATCCGCAGTGGCGAGCGCATTGGTGACGCCTGCTTCGATCGGTATGATCTGGCGATCGCTGGTTGTGGCCGCAATATTTACGATTTCGGCTAGCGCTGATGGGCTATCCACCGTCACATCGAACGTTACGGTTAACGTGCCCCCCGGTTCGATAGTCCAATCCGTGGCAAGCGAGGGCGGGGCATTGGTTGTGCCCGCCGTGACGCCGGGAAGGTCGTAGCTGATGATCACGCGTCCTCTGGCGCCAACGCCACCGATGGATCTATTGCCGCCACCGCCGCCGCCGCCACCGGGGAATTCCCCCGGTTCTCCATTGTCCAGGCGCCTGTTTCCATTGCCGCCGTCGCCTTCACCGTCCCCGCCTGCTCCACCACTTAGTGAGCCTCCATTTTCGCCATCGCCGCCGTTTGCATTGTCGAATGCGGAACCGCCGCCGCCACCGCCGACTTTCCTGTTGTTTCCCCCGCTGGTATGGCCCGTACCGCCGTCACCTCCATTATATGTGGCTTGGTTGCCATTGTTGGCCGATCCGCCGACGCCGATATTGGACCCCACGCCTCCGCCGCGCCCGCCTTGTGCATAAACCAAATTGGTGTTGCCGAACCATGAACTGCCTCCCGCCGCGCCCGCGATGCCACCAACACCAATAGATACGGTATTGGTGTTGCCGGGGGATACAGCGATGGAGCTGCGGGCATACCCGCCGCCACCGCCACCGCCGCCTGCGTTGCCACCGCCGGTGTTGGGTTTGCCGCCGCCGCCGCCCGCGCCCCACGCCTCGACAATAAGGTTGGTCACACCGCTTGGCACCACAAACGTGGACGTGGTATCGAACACCAACGAGGTGCTACCTCCTGAACCAATGGATGGGAAGACGGTTACCTCTGCGCTATCGGCCACGTACGTTGTGCCCGTCGGCACTAGATCGCTTACATTCACCCCGGTTTGCGGGGTGCTGCTGAAGTTCGTCACCACAATAGTATAAGAAATCGTATCGCCCAGATTTAGCGGTGAAGACGGAGAGGACGACTTGCTTACGCTCATGCCGCGCACTTGAATAACAGCGTCGGCCACATTGTTGGTGGTATTGGGGTCGGGCACATCGGCGCTGATGATGGACGAAATGTTAGTAATGATTTGGTCGGTGGTGTCGGGATCCACGGTTACATTAATAGCCAAAATCGCGTTTTCAGACACCTCTACGGTGCCGACATTCCACACCCCTGTGGTGCTGTCATAGGTGCCTTGCGTCGCGTTATAGGAAACAAAGGTAACCCCGTTCGTGAGCCGTTCGATCACCTCAATGTCGTCGGCGAGAAATGGGCCAAGGTTGTTGACGGTAATGGTGTAGATAATCGCGTCCCCTTCGGCGGGCGCTTGCTGGTTGACGGTTTTGGTCAAATCCAGATCCGCGCCGAGCACGGTGATGGCCGCATCCGCGGTATCGTTTTCGGCATTGAGATCTTCCTGATCGGAGCCGTTGCGCGTGGCGGTATTGACAATGGACGCGCCACCCATCCCTGCATTGACATTGGCGGTGATATCCAAGGTAGCGGCCTGGCCCTCCAACACGGTGCCCACGGACCATACCCCGCTGGTCGCCGTGTAGGAGCCTTGGCTAGGGGTGGACGATACAAACGTTAATCCTTCGGGAAGCAGATCGTTGACCGATAGAGACGTAACAGCGCTGGGACCGAAATTCGTAACCGTTACGGTAAAAATAACGTTATCCAGCTCAGCGGGTGATTCATCGTCCACGGATTTATACACGCCTACATCCGCGCTTTGCACGGTAAGCTCCACGCTATCGGCATTGTTTGCCGTGTTGGTGTCGGGGCGAAATTGCGCTGTGATCGAGGCGGTATTGGTAATGGATGTTCCGCCGGTGCCTGGGTCTACGGTCGCGTTGATGGTCAGGGTGGCGTTCGAACCCAACGCCAGACTGCCGACTTGCCACACGCCGTTGCTGGCGGTGTACGCGCCTTGGCTCGGCGTGGCGCTATCAAACGTCAACCCGGAAGGCAGGAGATCGTTCACGACGATTTGGTCGGTGCTTTCGGGCCCTGCGTTGGTGATAACAACCGTGTAGCTGATCGCTTCGTTGACGGTTGGATTCGTATTATTCACCGATTTAGTCACAGCCAGGTCGGTAGGGGGAAGATAGATGCCAATATCGAAATTTAAATTGGTTTCGCTAACACCCAGCGTAAAATTGTCGCTACGCCCGGTAGTGGGATCAATGACGCTCCACACCGTGGGGTCCAGCCCGACTTTTTCCAAAGTGAACAGCCAATTGGTCGGCGGCGTTGCTTCCATAAAATAGGTGCCCGCAGGCAGTCCAAACGCGCTGTAAAATCCGTTGGAATCGCTTTGTGCAATGGCGGCAAGATTGGTTTGCTGGTCATAGACTTCGACCAGAAGGCCTTCGACGCCGGTTTCGCCCACATCTTGTAAGCCGTCTTGATTTACGTCGTTCCATACAAAATCGCCTATCAACGCATTGCGCGCTTCGTCTGAAACCAACGCGCCACCGCTCATCAAGTCCAAGCCGCCTAAATCCGAACCGGGCGAAGTGGCAAGGGGAAAATCCTCCACATCCAACCAACTGGTGTTGGTTGACACATCGTTAGCTACAAGGCTGTACCCGTACACCAACGTGTTGGAGGCAATATTTAAGTCGCTCCATGTTATGTATACACCGGATAAAGTCTGATCCCCCAGTTCGGCGGATGGAACTAAATCGCCTTGATAGCCGCGATAAACAATCGTGCTTATGTCAAACCCTGCCGAACCCCAGTCGGAGGTTAATACGCGCACCGAATCCGAAAAAGATGTGGGGAAATTATTGGAGTCCACGCCGGTGATCGCAGCGACTTGAAACGCGTCGTTGCCGCCACGGTCCATGACAAGGAACCCGCGGGTCGTTAAGTCGCCGAAGGCAGGCACCGGCAAACCAAAGATAAAATCAATACGTTCGATGTTGTTGTTATTGCCATTGCCGTCCCCGTCATTGGCAAACACATTGTCTGCGCCGCGGTTGATAAACGAGGAAAGCAACGTTTCTTCCATAGTAAACGTGCGGCTGGAGCGCATATTGATGTTGGTGGAGTCGGTGATATCCTCAATATCGTATAAAATGACGTGATGGTCGCCTGTGATGTTGGCATTATTAACACGGGCCAGATTGATCTGTTGGGAAAGCTGCCGGAATAGGAACGAGTTGGTTCCTACATCGAATGATTCAATGCTTAGATTGTTCTGGGCCGTGCGGTTAAAGCGGTGGCGATAGGTCGTGCCGGCATTAAATCCGCTGCTTCCTCCGCCCGGTCCGCTGTAATCCTGACTATCATCGCCCAAGGAGTCAAACGACGCCTGAAGTCCGGTAATAGGCTGTTGCGCCATGGCGGATACGGCCCACCCAAACGCCAGCGCAAAAACTCCCGCAAAGAGCCATGCGCGCCTACTCGATATGTATGTTTTCGTTGCCATTTTCTATTATTCCGCATGCGAATGCGAACTCGATCCCGGATTCCATGTAAACTGAATAACTATAAAAAGCATTAACTGTGCCAGATTCATTCAATTTTACGTAAATAACTATATATATAGACTAATTTAGATTTTTTGCTACCGAACTTGGAGAAATTACTGTCGAAGTTCATCGTATATTATTGGAATTGAGAAACTTAACGTACACATGATTGGGAATCATGTTTACGTCAACGCGCGCATCAATGGTGTTTTTCGCGCTAATGCGAAAGGAGGTGGCGCATGAGGTCGGTCGAGAATAAGGCTGGCTCGTTTTCGACGGAGAATTCGTCGAAGTCGCTTTGTTCGGTGACATGACCTACGGGGCCGTCGAGTACCGCGAGGGGCACGGGGTCCTTTGTATGGCCTTTTTTGGAGACGGGGGTTCGGTGGTCCATAGCAATAATCAGGCGATAGGGCTCGCCCATGGATTCCAAGTGGCGCCATACCGGCGCTACGACGTTGTGGTCAAAGTCCGTAATGGCCCGTGTTTTTAATGCAGCGTCGCCCAGATGTCCGCATTCATCGGGCGCTTCAATATGCACGTAGGCAAAGGGGTGTCGCGCAAGGATATCTATTGCAGCGTCAACTTTGCCCGCGTAATTGGTGTCAATAAATCCCGTGGCGCCTTCGACGCGGGGTGTCTCAAGTCCGGCGAGGCACCCCAGTCCGCGCACAAGATCCACCGCGGTCACCACACCTCCGGTTAAGCCGTAGCGGGTGGCGAATGATTCCAGTTGCATAGCCCGCCCTTGTCCCCATAACCAGAACTGCGTAGCTGTGTTGAGCCCTTGTTCGCGGCGTTGACGATTTACCGCATGTTTGCTCATCAGCGGGATAGTGGCTTCCATAAGCGCGCGCACTTCGTCCTGGCGCGGTCCAGCGGGCAGGTAAGGCTCTACAAGCTGATCGGCGATTTCGTGGGGCGGGTGCGTTTCCATTTCTTCCGGCCCGTTCCGCCAGATCAGCAGATGACGGTAACTGACGCCGGGATAAAAACGATGGTTTTCCCCGGCTACAGCCTGGCCGACATCTTCGATCAGGGCGCAGCCTTCTTCGGTTGTGATGTGGCCTGCGGAATAATCACGCATGCGGCTATCCTGGATGGTCACCAGATTGCACCGGTAGGCGACATCGTTGGCTTCCATAGGGATGCCGGCGCCCGCGGCTTCAATGGCTGCGCGCCCGGTGTAATTTTCGCGCGCGTCATACCCGAGCAAGCCCATATTGCATACATCGCTCCCCGGGGGAAGCCCGTCGGGAACCGTGCAAATCCGGTACAAGCGGCTCCGGGCGGCTATGCGTCGCATCGCGGGCGCGTCCGCAGCTTGCAGCGGAGTGCGGCCTCCAAGCGCGTCCACGGGATAATCGCCCATGCCGTCGCCTACTAAAATGACTTTCTTCATGTTGGTATGCTGGTAAAAAGTAAAGCGCCAAACCTAACGCATGCTTTACGCGGGGTCAATCTTTCCGCATAATGAAAGCGTTGTTACAGGAAGGAAGTCCATGCAAAATCTATATCCACTTTTATTGAAACCGGCCTACAAGGATTATTTGTGGGGCGGGGATCGTATTATCCGCCAGTTTAATCGCGATATGCCGCCGGGCGTATACGCCGAGTCGTGGGAAGTGTCCGACCGGCCGGAAGGACCCAGCGTCATCGCCAACGGCCCGCTGGCAGGGCAACCGTTAGCCGACATACTTGCGGCCCATGGCGCGGCGGTGATGGGTTCGGAACGCGACCGGTTTCCGCTTCTGATTAAACTCATTGATGCCAGCAAGACGTTAAGCGTGCAAGTGCATCCGAACGACGACACCGCCCGCCGTTACGGAGGCGAAGCTAAAACCGAAATGTGGTATATCCTCGCCGCGGATGACGAAGCCTGTGTGTATGCCGGGTTGAAAGACGGCGTCACGCCGGAACAATTGCGCGCGGCGCTGGAAAATAATGACGTGGAGCCCTTGCTGGTCCGGCAACCGGTGCGCGCCGGGGATGCGGTTTTTATGCCGGGCGGGCGTGTCCATGCCATTGGCGCGGGGTGTTTAATCCTGGAAGTCCAGCAGAACTCCAATACCACTTATCGCATGTATGACTGGGGACGCCAGGGGCCGGACGGGAAACCACGCGAACTGCACATCGAACAATCCCTGCAAGTCATTCAATGGAATGATCCGACGCCGGCGTTGCTAAAACCGCGCTGCCTCAGTCATATGGAGAACAATGAGCTTTGGGAAATATTGTCCTGCCCGTATTTCCGGCTGGAACGGCTGGTATTGAATACCGCTTGGCAGGCGGGGAATGATGGACACACGTTTCATGTTCTTTTTGTCGCCCGGGGTAGCGGAAAAATTACGTGGGGATCAGAAGGCTGTGCCGAACTACAAGCCGGGCAATCGGTTCTCATTCCGGCCTGCATGTCCGCGTACGAACTGGCGCCGGAATCCGGCGGAATGGAAATCCTGCGCGCCACAAGTCCTTTGCGTTAAGGAAGTGTGTTTGCTGTTTCCGCCTGATTTATCCAAGCCTCTATCCACTCCAAGGGATGGCGGGCCTGACGACCGCTTAAGTCGGCAATTTGGTGCCTGCACGAAAAACCATCCGCCAGAATCGTCACGTGTTGATCAAGAGCGCGTATAGCGGGCAGCAGGCGATCTTCGGCAATCTTGACTGAAAGATCGTAATGCTCTTTTTCATAGCCAAATGCGCCTGCCATGCCGCAGCAACCGGCTGTGCTGTGAAGTACGTTGACACCCGGCAACGCCTGCAACAAAGCCCGGACGCCCCGTCCTTGATCCAAGGAGCGCTGATGACAGTGGGGATGATAAAAGACTGTAGCTTCCGGACCGATAGCGGGCGGCCATGACCATGCGCCCGATTCTTTTTCGCGGGCGAGAAATTCAGTCAGCGAAGTCACATGTCGCGCCACGGTGGCTGCCGCTTCGTGATCATCCACCAAGTCCGGCAATTCATCCCGCAGCGCGGTCGCGCAACTGGGTTCCACGACCAGAATCGGCTTGCCTGCCGCGGCATACGGAAGAAGGCGCTGCAAGAGGCACGCGCCGCGATGGCGGGCCCGGTCCAACAAGCCCAGGGAAAGCGCAGGGCGTTGACTATCCTCCGGCGCGGATAAGGCAACGGTGTACCCACAACGCTCCAGCAGGCGGATCGCGGCATGTCCAATTTCGGGGTCATGATATTCGATATAAGAGTCATGAAACAAAAGGACATCGGCCATGTCGCTTGATCCGGTCCGAGAGCGCGCAGCGCTTAGACGTTCGCGTGTATAAAGGGGGAGGGGACGGCGCGCATCAATGCCGAGCCAGCGGTCAAGCGCCCAGCGCATCAGGGGATTGGACAGCAGTGTGTTGGCGATCGGCGCGCGCCAGCCAGCGTGCAACCGCCCCAGAAGCGCGGTTCGCGCCAGCACGTGATCGCGCAAGGGGCGACGATGGTTTTGATAATATTGGTATTGCAGTTCGGCTTTCATTTTGCCGACGTCTACTTTATTCGGGCATTCGCTTTTGCATCCTTTGCACGAGAGGCAAAGATCAAAAACAGCCATAACATCGTCCCGGGTCATGGCGTCGGGACCTAAAGCGCCAGAAAGCGCTTCGCGTAATACGTTGGCCCGTCCCCGCGTGGAATGCACTTCGTCCCGCGTCGCCATGTAGGAAGGACACATCACCCCGGACTTGATTTGGCGACAAGCGCCCACGCCGGTGCATTGCGCCGCCGCGTTAGCCAGCGACCCTTCGTTTTTCCAGCGAAAGCGTGTGACGGGGGGCGGCTCTTTGGGTCCCGTATCCACGCGCAGGTTCTGATCGCGCGGCGGTGTATCCAGCACTTTGCCGGGGTTCAAACGTCCTTCCGGATCAAACAACTGTTTAATTTCACGAAAAGCCGCGTACAAACGATCACCGAAAAAAGCGCGATTATAATGGCCCCGGATGATGCCGTCCCCGTGTTCGCCGCTCCAGGACCCGCCATATTTCTGTACAAGCGCAAAGACCTCGTCTTGTATGGCCAGCATGATGTGGCGATCATCCGGATCGCGCAAATCGTGCATAGGGCGAATATGCAGCAAGCCGGCTCCCGCGTGGGCAAACAGGGATACCGGTTGCCCATGGCGTTCGCAAACGGCCAACACTTCTTCCACGTAGTCGGCCAGCGAGGCCAGCGGTACGGCGGCATCTTCAATATACGGAATGGGGCGGCGTATGCCTTGTACCGTGCTCATCAGACCCAGCGCGCTTTCACGCATGGTCCATACTTCTTTGACCCTACCCGGTTCCGTCATCACGGGCGCGGCGTAGCAACGTCCGGACGCCTTGAGCCATGCTTGAATCCGGTCCAGCCGCGCTTGCACTTCCGCCGCATCGTCCGAACGCGCTTCCACCACGAGCACGGCCGCGGGTTCGCCTTCGATCATGTCGCAGGTCTTCCGCGTCAACGGATGCTCTCTTGCCATGCGCACAATTAACCCGTCCATCAGCTCCACCGCGGAGGGGCCCAGATTAACCAAGGGTTCCACCGCGCGCAGGCATTCGCCGAGGGTTGAAAAGTGAGCGAGACATACACCGGAATAGGCCGGCAGCGGTTCGAGATTCAGTGTGGCGGCCACGATGACCCCCAGCGTGCCTTCGCTGCCGGCCACAAGCTTGGCCCAATTGCGGGGTTCCTCCAGCAACGCATCCAGCGCATAGCCGCCTGATCGCCGTTCGACTTTCGGGTAGCGCGCTTTAATTTCGTCCCGTTCACGATCCACAATCGCCGCTAACGATTCGATTAACTGCGCGGTTCGCGCGGCCTGAGCACCCGACGGCGCTTGGCGCCCCAACGTGATCGCTGTGCCGTCAGCGAGGATCAAGTCCAAGGACAATAGATGATCTATGGTCATGCCGTATTGAATCGAGCGCATGCCGGACGAATTATTCGCGATCATGCCGCCTATATTGGCGCGACTGGTTGTGGCGGGATCCGGCGCGAAATGAAGGCCAAACGGTTGGAGATAGCGATTGAGTTCATCGCGCACCACGCCAGGTTCCACACGAATCCATCGTTCGTCCCGGTTAAATTCAAGGATGCGGGTGCAGTGCCGGGAAACATCCATGATGACACCCGCGCCGACGGGTTGCCCTACCAGACTCGTGCCGGCGCCCCGGGGGATCAACGGCATGCGATGCTCTGCGCAAAGGCGCACCGTGGCTTCTATATCTTCGCGATCCAAAGGCTCCACCACCAACAAAGGCGGGAAACGATAGACGCTCGCATCCGTTGCGTACGCAAGACGGGAAACAGTATCCATACGCACTTCGCCGCGAATGTGACGTTTAAATATTGTACACCAGTGCCCGGAATGATCCGGGCCATGCTCCGGGCAACACGGAGGTTGCCCCTCCATTTCATCCGGGGACGTGCTAAACGATGTCTCACGCATAAGACCTAGCATGATGCATGCTGATCATAAATCAATATAGATTTTCGAACTGACGCGCTATGGAGCAGGTTGCCAGCCCGCTTTGCGAAATCGGCCGGGGGGCTGTTTTTGATATCGCTTGAATAGACGCGAGAAATGGTAAGGGTTGGAAAAACCGGTCCGGTAGGCGATTTCGGAAGCCGTCAGGCCGGTTTCCAGCAAAAGTTGCGCTGCCGCCTGCGTGCGCAATTGCCAAAGATACTGTTTGGGACTTGGCAGTCCCGCCTGGCGATACAACCGGATTAAATGTGTTTGGCTTACTCCTGTTTGTGCGGCGATTTGTCGAATTGTAACCGGCACGCCAAGCTGCTGTTCCATCCAGTGTATGCTGCGTGTAATTACGGGATGTGATTGTGTGGTCTCGAAAGGAAGCCCACCAGCTTCGCCTACGTATAACAGAAGCATCGCTTGCATCAACTGGGATCGGAAGGGCGCGAGCGCCCGATCGGTTGCGGATAAAGATTGGGCTAGTTGATCCAGCGCTTGCATGGCCGGTGAAAACGGAATACGCAACGGCAGTTTTTCCAGTCGCGCAAGTTCCGGGGCTGTGAGCGCCGGGTTATTAAGCACGTACCACCCGTGCCGGGTCGGCTCTTTTTGTCCGAACACAAAACGTTCCCGGCGTCCCGGGGTTAAAAGCGTGGCCTCTCCCGCGCGCAAAACATAGCGGTGTGGACCCGCCTCGAGGCTGATTGTACCGCTATAGACGCAGACCATCTGCAGGCCCGTCTGTATCCGTGGACCTAGTACACTAGGTTGCGAATAGGTAACATCGCCCATTGATAAATGGGCTTTTGGTGGAAACAGGTTCATAATAGATAAAATAATGCTAATTGCGGATATTGTCCAGATTGGAATAGGGTTATAGCGTGGACCCTGTTAATCATCAGCACAGGAGTACCTTTATGCATCCATCAATGTGAATAAATCAGGCTATTATTCCCGACAATCGCTGGGGTCCGCTGCGTATGATTTTTATCGTGAGCAGGGGTATTTGGTCGTGCACGATGCCGTGGCACCCGATGCCGTCGCGCAACTAAAAGCAGAGGCCTTGGCGGTGTGCCGTCAGGAACGCGGTCCGTTAACGATGACGTTTAAAGATAAAGCCGCCGAGGCGGCTTTCCCGTCACCCGACATCTTAAAACAGATGTCCGATGATGAAGCGATGTCTTATTTTTTATGTATTCATCAGGCGCACAAGACCAGTCCTGTTTTGCGCGCGTTTCTGGATCATCCTGCTATTCTGGAGGTTTTGACCGGTGTGATCGGTCCTAATGTGAAGTGCATGCAATCCATGCTTTTTATCAAGTCGTCCGGTAAACCCGGTCAGGCCTGGCATCAGGACGAGGATTTTATTCCTACCCGGGATCGCTCGCTCGCGGGAGCGTGGATTGCCATGGATGACGCGATAATCGAAAATGGTTGCCTTTGGATTTTGCCCGGATCCCATAAACCGGGAGTTCTTTGGCCGATGTATCCGCATGATGATAAACGTTATGACTGTACGCATATGTCGTATGATTTTCCTTATCGCGACGAGGATGCTATCCCCGTGGAAGTTCCAGCCGGCGCGATTGTTTTTTTTAACGGCTACACGCTGCACAAGTCCGAGCCGAATACGTTAAATCAGGGGTTCCGCCGCGTGTTGGTTAATCACTACATGAGCGCAGAAAGCCTCTTGCCCTGGCATGGCCCTAAAACATTGACGGGAACGGTAGCCCAAGCGGATTATCGCGACATTCAGTTGGTGGCCGGAACCGACCCTTACGCCTGGAAAGGCACAGAAGATATCGCGCATCCCCATGTGCGCGGCGCGGGCGATGGGGGGTGCGGCGACGGTCGGATGACTCTGTCTGCGTACAAAGAACACGCAAAGGCATAACCGCATGAGTACCCCCACCATGACTTCCCGCGAACGTGTGCAGCGCGCCATGGAACGACGGGATATGGATCGCGTGCCCCGCTACGAAACCTGCTGGCACGAAACGCTGGAGCGCTGGATGGGCGAAGGATTGCCCGGCAGAACCAACAACGAGGTCATGCAGTCCGTGTGGACTGCGCTGGAAGCCGATATGCATATGCTTTCTTGGTTCTGGCCTCACCCTTTTCCGGGGCGCGAAACGGTTTTGGCCGAGGACGAAGAAACGCGTACCACGCTTGGTCCCAGCGGAACCATGGAACGCTTCTGGAAAACCAAGTCCGGCACGCCGGAGCACGTCGGCTGGGATTGCGATTCCCGTCAGAAGTGGGAACAGCAATACAAGCCGGCTTTTTTGGAACAAGGCATTACTATTAATGTGGATGAAACCCGCCGCCAATGGCAACGCGGGCAGGCAAAAAACCAATGGACTTTTCTGGCCGGCGTGGAAGCTTTTGAAGAGCTGCGCAAGCTGCTGGGTGATGAGCAATCCATGTATATGATGCTGGATGATCCGGAATGGATTCAGGATATTGCCGAGACGCAGGCCACGGTTTTGCTACGCAACTACGATGCGGTGCTGCAGGCGGGTATCCAACCGGACGGCGTTTGGATTTATGGGGATATGGCTTTCAAAAATATGACGTTTTGTTCGCCCGACACGTACCGTGAACTTATCTGGCCGCAGCATAAGCGCATAGCCGACTGGGCGCACGCGCATGGCATGAAAATGATTTTCCACTCCGATGGCGACCTGCGCGGGGTGATGGATTTGTTTGTGGAAGCCGGTTTTGATTGCCTGCAACCGCTCGAATGTAAAGCCAGCATGGACGTGCGCGATCTGGCTCCGAAGTATGGCCATGAAATCAGTTTCTTTGGGAATATTGATATTATGGTGCTGATTTCGAATGACGTTGAGCGGATTGAAGCAGAGGTCAGCCAGAAGATGGCCGCAGGCATGGAGCATAAAGGATATCTCTATCATTCCGACCATTCGATTCCGCCGCAGGTCAGTTGGGCAACGTATCAGGCTGTCATCCGGTTCGTGAACCATTATGGATGGTATCATTAGCGCGATCGCCTAATACCGCTCCCAGCAACCCTCCTGCATGGGCAACAGCTACGGGCGAGCCGAGGTCGCCTGCGTGAAACACTTCCAAAACGACGTGGCCGGTCCATGCTTCCCACGCGCATTTTCCGAGAAGCAATATGAATCCCGCCGTTGCAATAGTTCGTGTGGATTGCAAGGCGGATGGATTTCGCAAAAGATCAAGGCAGACGATACCGCACAAGCCATGCGCCACGCCCGATAAACCGCCAAGGCCTGTTTCATTTAATGCCGGATAAGCCCACCACGCCGCCCAGGCGCCCCCCCATATGCCGCCCATCAATAAGGCATAGGAAGGCATAGGGGACATAGAATCTGTATGCGTTTGTGTCCCTTTTTTCTAAGGACACCGGAGGGTCGGGCTCCGTCCCGACCGCAGAAGAAGAGAGCGCGAGGGACATAGAATCTGTGGCCTTGGGTTTTTGCCCGACGGTTTTTGAATTTGCGGGATTATGAACATTCATTGCATTCCGAATGCTAATGAATTCTGTTGTAACATCTTTATTCTGAAACAGACACTATAGATGTGATATTATTTCTATGTCCCCATCAGTCTCCCAGATGGACCCCGACCAACGGAAACTCTATGACTTGATCTGGTGATTTCACCCGTCTCCGGGTGTCCCAATGTTGAACTCAGGAGGCATCCCACAACCACCAATTATACCCGAAGCGGCATGGATCAACAAACCACAGGAAAAATTTGCTTAGTAAATATAAACATGGGTCTCATTTTCGTTGACAAATTCCGCATGTGCGTAAGCAGATGCCGAGTACAGGCTCGGGGTCGCAAAGACGGGAAGCCACTAAGAAGCGGTAACATGAAGGTCGGTATATTTTACTTTGTCTCCGCCCACTCTTTGATCCGCTCGATAGCTTGCTTCCTGATTTCTGGAGAAGCATCAGGATCAAAAGGCGGCGCAGCCCCTCCGCTTATCCGTTCAAGCGCTTCCCACGCAGCTTTACGACGATAATCGACATCCGATTGAAGTCCGCCAACCAGCGGGATCAGCGCGCGCTCATCCGACGCAGAGCTCAACAACACAGCCGCCCAAAGCCGCACATCATCTTCGGTGGACTGCAATAATACAGCAACCCCTTCTTGCCAACGCTCAATAGATTGAAGCACTGCATCTCGACGCTCTGGTTGCGACAGCTCCGCCAGGGCTGCGAGCTTGTCGGCGCGACTCTCGGAGTGGAGTAATGACATCCAACGGATCCAGTCAGCATCGGTTGGTTGCCAGTCACGAATAACGTGTGGCTCTCCGTCCATTTTCCATTGGAGAATCCGCTCGATATGAGCATGGATATGAGGAGGAAAAGAATGCTTGCGCAACAACTGCTCGATCGTCGGAATGTCGGAATACCTGACCAAAATGCGTAGATCGGATTCGGCATCTATGCGAATGCGATCAATTTCAGTATCAATCCGAACATGGCCGACATCACTTGTAATCAGATCGTTTAGGAACGCGGCATATACAAAGGGATTTCGCGGCCCCTCGCGAAGCTGTTGCCAGTACCGGGAAACAACGGTTGCCGCTTCTGTAACGATGGCCTTCTCCCCCGCAATGAGGCCACGGAGACCTGCCATGACATATCGAGGGTTTTCATCCGGGAACGTTTCATAATAATCAAACCGGAAAGAGTGGAAATTTTCCGCATTAAATTTCTCGGATGAGACGAAGGCCAGCACACTGTTGCCGATTCCCAAATATGGGCGGGCTGTTGTATCAAGTTCAAATGTCACGACGGGCGATATTGCGACACCCAGAATGCTCTGTGCTTCCTGGAGGCGAATCGATATTCTTCCCGTCTCGTTGGTATCAACGGCGACGACCTCCCCCACAACAACGGCTTGCGCACGTTTCGTCAATTGCCCCAAGGTCGAATCCAACCCGCGCGCATAACTTGCTTGAAGGGCAAAAGCCTCCACCAAAAGGAGTCCAAGAATCAAAGTACCAAACCTTGTTTTTGATGTATCGCCAGCATTCATCAGCCTAATCCTTTCTATCCCTCACGGTGTGGGCAAAACGAATTTGAGGTAATTGTGATTGAGCGCTTTAAACGACCATGCCCCATTTCTCCCAAGGTGGTTTTCGAGATCCCCGCCGCCGGGATTCATGATTTGGCGCGGTGTATGTGGAGGCTTGTTATGACTGCCGCTCGAGCCATCCAGCACCGCATTCTCTGCAACAAGTCCAAGAATATGTCCTATCTCGTGCGTGGAGGTAATGCCCATTGATGTGGTAATTTCGACAGAAGTCACCGGTATTGTAAATGTACTTGGATTGAATTCGTACTCAATCGCTGCATCCAATTTCCTCCGGTATACATATATGCGGGCTTCTTGCGAGGGGTTCGAGTTGCCAAAATCAAGAGGGGCGCTACCGTAAGGATCCGCTCCCGTCCCCTTATGGACAAGAAGTGTGCTGTAAGGGCCTGATGGAGATAGATCACCAAAACGAATGTTCACATGGTTGCCATAGTAAGATACAACCGCTTCTTCTAGCGCCGCCTTCATTTGGTCCACCTGCAAATCACTGAACGCCGAAACAACAACAGTCGTTCCCGAAAGAAAAGGTTCCTTTAGCTCATCGATGGCATTCGAATCATATGAAACAGTCACCACCTGCGGCACATAGATTGCCCTTTCATCTTCAAGGAGAATGGAATGATCGGCCACCTTTCTGAGTCGGGCAACGGCATAATACAAAGGCGGCGGAACGGGTTGCCCGGCAGTTACAGCGGGCAGGATGCGTTTGAAGTTGCCCGATACGCCGATGAATTCGTCGAGTCCAACTGCCTGTGAAGCATTGCCGTCAACCTGTGGATGTGGTATTCCGTTCCACTCCAATGCCAGACTGGTAAAATCGGCATCCCGCGCCAAGTCAATGCCGGGATCAATCGGGTCCACATCGATCCATTGAATATGTTGTGTCCCGCCGCCATCCAGCTTACGCACGATTTCAAGTTCAAAATAGATTCCTGGAAAACCACCTTCGGGAGGTGGCGGATCAAGTTTCACATTGAGCGTGGCGGTCTCTCCAAGTTGCGGTGAAAAGTTGTCCGTGCTGCTGTCTTCCAACTCCACCTTAAGGACGTCATTGCTGACGTTCGCGCTTAATCCCAACAGTTTACCATGATCATATGTGTCACCAAACACGATTGCGGAATAGCCGGGCCATTCGAAATCCGCTTCCGTGATGGTGTACTCCACCTCCGTTTCGATAGGCACTATAAATGATATGTTGCCATTATACCAGAAACCCGTTTGGCCGCGATACGTGATTAAGGATGGGTCATTGTCCCACCACCAATCTGTCGCCCACTGATCGGGGAGATAAATCATATCAGGAAACTGAAGCACGACCGTTTGAAGTTCCTGGGTCGGCCAGCGTTTGATGAAGCGCAAGGAGGTTTCTGTTTCGTAGTGTGATTCCGAGGTCGCTCCAGGACTGGAGTAGGTCCATGTGGAGTGGCCCATCCAGAAAAAGATAGAGGAGGCTGACGTGTAATGTTGAGAAACTACATATATGGGTTCGCTGCTATGTGTTTCGACACAATGCGGTGGATTTCTCGACCAAAAGTCAATTTCCCCCTGTTTCTCCCATCTATAGAGACCCGTGGTGGCATCCCAAGAGGCGATGGCAACTTCTTCGGTCAACTCAGCAAAATAATAACAGTCGGTCAATGAGTAATAATTTCGATAGTCAGAAAAGGGGATCCGTTGCTGGTAACCCGTAACCTCGTAGTCCAAAACAGTCGGGTCTGCGAAATACACAAATCCTTCCCCTTCCGCTTTTCCAATGATCTCCGTCCGTCCCTCATCGAGCGGTACGCCGGAAAGGGTAGTGAAGGTGATATTGCTGCCGTGATCCTCCATCGTTGTCGCCACATTGTTCACTGTGATCGTGGCATTCAAGAACATCGGGGACGCGATTCCGTGCACAACCGTGGAGGGCGCGTTCATGACTTGGTACGGCTCTGGATACGTGATGCGAAAGACCACGTCCATGTTCCTGATCGCGTGACACGACGCGGTCGAGGTGTTGCCTGTCGCATCTTGTGCCAACGCCACAATCTCGTTTGTGCCGGGTGCCAATTGCACATTTGCCCACACCTGTGTACCCGTGATAACGGCTTCCCAAGGGCCGTTTGTAACGGTATCGGCAATCGAATACACAAGGATCTGGGCAGTCTCATCGTCGGTCCAGCCCGAGAAATACAGTTTAGCCGAATCCCCATAGAGCGCAAAACAATGCCCATTGGTGTCAACCGATTGTCCCGGCAGGAAGAGTTCCAAGGCGGGGGCTGTCGTGTCGCCGGTTGTATCCTGAATGATCTGTACCGTTTTGTTGGTTACATTGCCCGCCAAGTCCTCCGCCCGAATAACAAATTCATTCGTCCCTGCTTGAAGCATGATCCGGTCATGACTGAATGAGTCGACGGCCATCCCGTGTGCCCATTCATCATTTACAAATACGCGGACACGGCTCACCGTGTCGGTCACGTCGCCCGTAAGTTTAATCCAGCGATGGATGGTGACATGGCCGTTGGTCGGCGATGTGCCAAGAATCTCCGGCGGCATTGTATCAAGAATAATCTCCCGTTGTATGAGCGGGCTGGATTCGGCGCCCTGCCAAAGCCGGGCATAGACTCGCCGGGCACCGTTTGAATCGTTTTGTAGACTGTAGGGCAGGTTGTCACCGAATCCGATTATCGTGGAATCATTCAAATCGGCGGTTTCTCCGATTTCGGTTGTATCGGCGATAAGTCCCGGGAATGTGATAAGTAAGTTAGTGCTGGATGTATGGCTCGCACCACCGTTGATCACCATTATGAACCCGGGAAGATCAAATGAGTCCAGCGGATCGGTCGCCGTCTCAATTTCGTATCCATCGAGAAACCAATCCCCGTCCGTATCGGAGTTTAAGGGGTCGGTTCCAAAATAGTATTCCTCCCAATTGTTCCCCTCATCGCCGTCCGGGTCGGCGTCCCATACCGCATTCGTTGCGCCCCCGAAATGCTGCAACTCCCACCAATCCGGAATCCCGTTCCCGTCGGTGTCCACCCCCAGTTCAAAATCAATTCCTGTTACCCGGTTGCTGACGGAAATGGGTTCGGAAGCGTATTGGCCGTCCGTTTCAAGCGACGTATAATGCCCATCGCCGTTTTCGTCCATAAATGCGCGGATGAAGTAGTCGCCCGGAGGCATTCCCGTGATGGTGTAATTTACCGGAAACGACACAAAGACCGGGTCGCCGGTCACCGAGCCGTAGGCCTGTACCCACGGAATGTGCGTATAATAGGTCATGTCCCAGTTTGGCTCGCCGACCGCAATGACATGGATGTCGCCCGTGGCTCCGCCTGAATAATCCAAGGTGCCCCAGATGGAAGGTTGATCCTGCAGGGTGATGTTCAGCCCCGATACGTCGTTCGTGGCATACAACGCATTCGTACTGTAAAACCCCCACGGCTCCCAAGCGTCGTGTTGCTGGTTGCCGCTTATGTCCATGTAGGATTTAACCCAGTAGCTCTGCTGGTTTGCCACGATATTCGTGTATGGGCCGGGTGTAGAATGTGACGATTGCCATGTTTTCGACCAGTTTCCGACGGAATCCGTGACGGCTTGCACATAGATCGTTCCGCTTTCCGGGCCGTCATAAAACACATCGCCGGAGAGATAAACCCCGTAGGAATCGGCGTCGTTCGGATCGGTGCCCAGGACAAATAGTTCAAAGGCATCGTTGAATCCGTCCGAATCGCTGTCCAAATCATAATTGCCAGCCGCATAGAAGCGCCAGGGCCCTGGCGAAGCGGTGTCCGTCCATGCGGTATGCGTTGTTCCGGTTGTTTCCAGTGGCCCCGCAACATGTTCCCAGTCCCGTTCCACAAGGTCGGTCGAGCGATACACCTCCAGCCGGTTGGTGAACGTGTCGGGATACCCGATGACCAATTCGAGGCCATGGGTGGTTTGCGCCATGGCGGTAATCAAGATGTTGCTGTCCGTCCCCATACTCATCATCATGAAACCGCCACCGTTCTCTTCGCTCAGGGACTTTTGGTATGCATGGACTTTGGCTTGCGCATAGAGCCAGGACTCCACGTATTCGTCAGGGATGAGAGTAACGATCATTTCCACTCTGGCCGGATCGTAGGCTGTCTCGAAAGCTTGCACGTACGAAGCGTCGTAGCGCCCGGAGTACAGGCCGGGATAGCGGGATTTGAGTACTTCAAACGGGTCATAATCCTTCGGGCTGTCGAGTGAGAACAAGAGGTCGTTGTTGTTCCCGTAGAAATGCAGTTGCCGGGTTTTCCGGTCTTCGACGACACGCAGCTTGTAGACGGGCACGCTGTATTCGTATTCGTGGCGGTTGGCCAGCCTATCCGGCACGTCTTTGGAAAAATGTTCCCACGAAAAAGGAATGACCGGAGACAAGGGTTGGCGCAAGGTGAAGTCGGGCACAGGTGGAGTGATAATCTCGTAAAAATAACGCTCATCGCGGATAAGGTCTTCAAGTTCGCGCGTGTCCCTTATCTGATGCGCCATGATCTCTTGATAGGCATCTTGATCAATGGATGATTCGGTTTTTGTGGTCTGTTGAGAAAAAGCCAGCCACACGACGGGAAAGCCTAAGGCAATGATAAAAAAAGCGGTGTGCTTAAGTCGGCGAAGTGTATTCATGTTGCCTCGGCTATGTCGTGGTTAACGTGCCCTAAAACAATTCCTCATGTCGATCATCAATTTCTTGATCTCTTCAATCTCATGGAATCCTTGCCAATTTGTCTCCTGGACAAAAAAAAGAGGCGCGGACTCCAAGCCCATGCCTCATCTGAGGGACCGCGAAGCCCCTTTAGGGAAACACAAGACAAGAAGCCGCGCCCGTATGGGCGCGCCTCGCATGTCTCGTTTCCCTCAGAGGGATGGAATGACCTAACCCTCATGAAAGTTCGCGGTTTTCAGATGAAACGATTCTGCGTAAAACGCAATAATAGATTCTAAAGAACAACGTTCGGCCTAAAACACCTGAACAACTTACCCTATGAATAAAGAATGGGGAAAAGTCGAAAATAATTTGCCGTGAAAATATTATGTTATGTTTGTGCCACAAGTAGGGCGATAGAAGCAGGCTTCCGCATAACGCGGGCACCGGGCCCGGGTATCGCTTTGCAACTGTGTCTTGATTTATTTGCGTTGCTTCCCGTAGGCTAATGCTTTTTATAAGGAAACGCGCATGTTTAATCCGGTTAGCAACAAAATCAATTTTGCCCAGCAGGAAGAAGAGACGCTGCAGTTCTGGGATGCGGAAAATGTATTTCGCCGCTCCATCGAGCAACGCAAGGGGCAAAAAGAGTTTGTTTTTTACGACGGTCCCCCGTTTGCCACGGGGCTCCCGCATTACGGCCATTTGTTGGCGGGGGCGATCAAGGACATTATCCCACGCTATCAAGCGATGCGCGGCCATTACGTGGAACGCCGTTTTGGATGGGATTGCCATGGATTGCCTGTTGAATTCGAAATGGAGCAGGAACTAAACATCAGCGGCAAGCGCGATATCGAAGCGCTGGGCGTGGATGTGTTCAACGAAAAGTGCCGTAGCATTGTCTTGCGTTACACCGAGGAATGGCGGCGCATTGTCGGGCGCATGGGGCGTTGGGTGGATTTTGACCATGATTACAAGACCATGGACCTGCCTTACATGGAGTCTATCTGGTGGGTTTTTAAGGCGTTGTGGGACAAAGGATTGGTGTACGAAGGCAATAAAATCCTGCCGTACTGTCCTCGCTGCGCCACGCCGTTATCTAATTTTGAAACGCAACAAGGGTATGTGGAAGTCCAAGACCCGGCTATTACCGTGCGCTTTAAACTGCGGGATGCGGACCATACCTATATCCTGGCATGGACAACTACGCCGTGGACTCTACCTTCCAATCTTGCGTTGGCGGTCGGGCCGGATGTGGCGTATGTCAAAGTACGCGATGGCAGCGACACCTACATCCTTGCGCGTGATCGTTTGCCGTCTTATTACAAAAAGCCGGAGCAGTATGAGCTACTCGAGGAAATGGTAGGCGCTGCGCTGGCCGGGCTGACGTATGAACCGTTGTTTCCGTATTTTGCGGGACTGGCGGGCGAGGGGGCTTTCCGCGTGGTAACAGCCGACTTTGTTTCCACCGAGGACGGCACGGGCATTGTGCATATCGCGCCGGGCTTCGGCGAAGACGACAACCAGGTCGGCAAACGCGAAAACCTTCCGGTTGTTTGCCCCGTGGACGACGAAGGCCGTTTTGACGCGCAGGTGCCGGATTACCAAGGACGCGAAGTAAAAGAAGCGGACAGCGACATCATCAAACGCCTGAAACAGGAAGGTAAAATGGTGCATCATGGAGTCATTTCCCATAATTACCCACACTGCTGGCGCTGCGATGCGCCTTTGATTTACCGCGCGATCTCTACGTGGTTTGTGCGGGTGGAGTCCATGCGCGAGGAACTGCTTAAAAATAATAGTCAAGTCCATTGGGTGCCCGGGCATTTGCGGGATGGACGATTCGGGCGATGGCTCGAAAATGCGCGGGATTGGGCGATCTCGCGCAACCGCTATTGGGGTGCGCCGTTACCGGTCTGGCGTAACGACCAAGGCGAAGTGGTTTGCATCGGCTCGGTCGAGGAGCTGGAACAGCGCACAGGCCAAAAAGTGACCGATTTACACAAACACTTTGTAGATGCGCTCGAAATCCCTTCGGAAAAAAACGGAGCTCCACTGCGTCGCGTGCCCGAAGTGTTGGATTGCTGGTTTGAAAGCGGGTCCATGCCTTTTGCGCAAATCCATTATCCGTTTGAAAACAAAGCCTGGTTTGAAGAACATTTTCCGGCGGATTTCATCGCGGAAGGACTCGACCAGACACGCGGCTGGTTTTACACCCTGATGATTATTGCCACGGCCTTGCGGGGATGTCCCGCGTTCAAAAACGTAGTGGTGAACGGGTTGGTGCTGGCCGAAGACGGGCGCAAAATGAGCAAACGTCTGAAAAATTATCCGGACCCGATGGATGTCGTGCATACCTACGGCGCCGATGCATTGCGTTTGTACCTTGTGAATTCTCCGGTTGTGCGCGCCGAGGATTTACGGTTTTCCGAGGAAGGCGTAAAACAAGCGCTGCGTCATTTATTGATTCCATGGTGGAATGCCTACAGTTTTTTTGTGACCTATGCCAATATTGACGCATGGACGCCGGACAAACGTCCTGCGTCCGGCGCGCCGCGTGAACATTTGCTGGACCGTTGGATTTGTAGCGCGCTGGAACGGCTGAATCATGAAGTAGTGGTTGCGATGGACGCGTATGATTTACAATTGGCCGTGCGTCCGTTTGTCCGTTTTATCGAGGATTTAACCAACTGGTACATTCGTCGCAGCCGTCGCCGTTTTTGGAAAAGCACAGACGACGAAGACAAAGCGCAAGCATACGCCACGCTATACGACGTCCTACTACGCTTAAGCCGGATTGCCGCGCCGTTTGTGCCGTTCATGAGCGAAGCTATCTACCGCAACCTGCGCACGGACGAGATGCCTGTCTCGGTGCATCTGTGTGATTTCCCGCAAGCGGATGCCTCGCGGCGCGACTACGATCTGGAACAGCAAATGGATACCGTCATGTCCGTGGTGGGCATGGGACGCCAATTGCGTTCGAGCTATGATGTGAAAGTCCGTCAGCCGCTGAAAGGATTGCATGTGGTGTGCCGCAACGATGCGCATCTGGATGCCGTGGGTGCGTATGAAGATATTATTCGCGAAGAACTAAATGTGCACGATGTATGGTTTAGCAAAGATGAAACCGCCATGGCGACGTTGTCGGCCAAGCCCAACTTTAGCAAACTAGGACCGCAACTGGGGCCGAAAATTAAAGCGGCTGCGGCGGCGATTCGCGCTCTGCCGCAATCCGAAATTGTGCGGGCTTTGCAAGGGGAATCCGTGACGATTGATTTGGCCGGGGAACCCTTAACACTGGCGCCGGACGACGTGATGGTGGATCGCGTGCCGAAAGAAGGTCTGGCGGTTGCCGCGGAAGGAGCGCTGGTGGTGGCGCTCGATTTGGAATTAACGGAGGACTTGATTCTGGAAGGCTTGGCCCGCGAGTTGGTAAACAAAATTCAGAACATGCGCAAGACCGCCGACTTGAATGTAACGCAGCGCATTCATATCCGTTTTGAAAGCAATGAGCAAGTTATGCTGGCCGTGGAACGTCATCGGGCGTATATTGAAAATGAAACGCTTGGCGTGACATGCGAGCATGGCGATGTAGGTCCGCATGGCGCGGAAGTAGATCTAAACGGCCACGCGGCCAAAATTTCGATTCAGCCCGTGGCCTGAACAGGTAGGGTGGCTTATGCCGCCGCAACACGAAAGGAACATGGAATGAGCGCAAAGAAAAGTGATAAAGCAGCAATTATACAGGCCTTGACCAGCGCTTACTGGAAAGAAATGGAAACCGTGCAGAATTATCTGGCGCTATCCACCAACTTGGATGGCGTGCGCGCCGACCCGATTAAAAAAGCGTTGGCCTCGGATGTAACGGAAGAGCTGGGCCACGCGCAGCAACTCGCCAACCGCATACGCATTCTGGGTGGCGTTGTGCCGGGCAGCATGGAATTCAAAGCCGTGCAGAAGAAATTACAGACACCCAAAAACTCCACCGATTTGGTGGCCGTGATCAAAGGCGTAATTGACGCCGAAGAAGACGCCATGGCCGGGTACAATAAAATTATTAAATTGTGCGATGGCGTGGATTACCCGACGCAGGACCTTGCGATTACCTTGCTTGCGGACGAAGAAAACCATCGCCGTGAGTTCATGGGGTATCTCAAAGAGTATACGAAGTAACAATACCGCATGCAGCTAGACATCGTTCCACCGCGGTCATAGGCAGGCCTATGACGGTATTGGGGTCGCCTTCGATGCGTTCGACCATAACGCATCCTTCTTCCTGCAGTGCATAGGCGCCTGCGTATTTAAGCGGCTCGGCCATGGCGACGTGGCGACGGATTTGCGTTTCGGTCCACGCGCGCATCGTGACTTTTACGGTATCGGCCTCAGTCCATTCCCCTTGTCCATGCGGGGCCATGACGCAAATCCCGGTGCAAAGATCGTGCGTGCGTCCGGCTTCGTGTTGTAACATACGTACCGCCGCTTCAAGGTCGCGCGGTTTGCCTAGAATATGCCCGTCGAGAAACGACACGGTATCGGCCGCAAGGATGACCGCGTCGGGCTTATGCGCGGCCACGGCGCGCGCTTTGAGGGTCGCCAGGCGGATGACGTATTGCTGAGGAGACTCGCCTGTTTCGATGGGCGGCTCGTCCGCGCCGGACGGAATTTGCTCGAACACATAACCCGCCGCGCGCATCAAATGCGCGCGCGCGATGGATTGCGTAGCCAGCACAAGAGGGGGAGGCGTGTTCACGACCACAAAGGCGCGGGATAATCGCCGCGATCGGTCAGCGCCTGAATGGACTGCACGACGGATGGTTTATCTTCGCGATAGGTTACGCCGAACCAACTGGATTGCGTCGGCAGTATTTTCACATCGGCCTGCCCCGACGCCATCAGGGCATCCACCGCCAGTGGAATAAAGAATTCGGATTTCTCCTCCTGGCCGTGCCGGGAAAGGAATTTCTCAAACTCCTGTTCCGCGCGCTCGAAGAAGGAAGGCGTAAAGCCCCACATATTCATCGAGACCCATTCGTCACCGGTCAGCGGATGTTCCTGTTCCTGTTCGTCCAGAAAGACAGCGGCGTTTCCTCGCTTGAGAATTTTGGTGCGCTCCACCACTTTTTGAAGGTAACGGTTATCATCGGCTTCACAGATGCCGCGCGCGACGTGGCCGTGTTCGGATAAAGTGTTGCGCAGCACAAACCCAACCATGGCGTAATGGGCGCGCGCGTCGTCGCGGGTTCCTTTGAGAAACCCCGCCAGGCTCCGGTAGGAATCCTCGCCGTAAAAATCGTCGGCGTTAATAACGGCAAACGGCGAGTCCACAGTGTTTTTTGCCGCAAGTACCGCGTGCGCGGTGCCCCAGGGCTTTTGGCGGGTATCCGGCACGGTAAAGCCATCGGGCACCATGCTTAATTCTTGAAACGCATAAGCCACATCCACACGCCCTTCAAAGCGTTTGCCGATCGCGTCGCGGAACGCTTCTTCAATGTCTTTGCGAATGACAAATACGACGCGGGTGAAACCGGCGCGCATCGCATCGAAAATCGAGTAATCCAGAATTGTCTCCCCGTGGGGGCCAACGGGATCAATTTGTTTAAGACCCCCGTAACGGCTTCCCATGCCCGCAGCGAGAATTGTCAGTGTTAAATTCATGCGCATTTCCTTTGTCGAAGGGTTAAAATAAAGCATCTCTTCATACAGGCAACCGAGGGGATACGTCAATATTCAACACACGCTCACGTTTCCAAAGCGATCCTCGCGTTTCCGTTTTTTTAGCGTTGCGTCATCGTATTGATAATGTAAACATATCGAAGAATGTTTATACATATTTAATTGTACTTAAGGAGCATTCCTCATGCGTATTCTTTATCTTGATCTTGATGCGTTGAACCCCGGTCACCTCGGCTGTTATGGGTATCATCGAAACACCAGTCCTACCATGGATCAGCTTGCGCGGGAAGGGTTGCGCATGACCCATTGTTATGCGTCGGATGCGCCCTGTCTTCCTTCGCGCACGGCTTTCTATTCCGGGCGTTTTGGTATTCAGACCGGCGTCGTCGGGCATGGAGCCACGGCGGCTCAACCTAAAATTGAAGGCCCTACACGCGGATTCAGGGATACGTTCGATACGCAGGGCGTTGCCGGTTGCCTGCAGAAAGCCGGGTTTTACACCGTGATGATCTCGCCGTTCGGTCAACGGCATGCGGCCTGGCATTTTTATGCCGGGTTTAATGAAATGCACAACACAGGCAAAGGCGGGGAAGAATCAGCGGAAGATGTAATGCCGACCGTGCAAAAATGGTTTGAGGATAATGCCCGGAAAGATAACTGGTACTTGCATGTAAATTTCTGGGATGTGCATACACCCTACCGCGCGCCCGCGTCCTACCCGAATCCGTTTGAAGATGAGCCGGTGGCAGATTGGTTCACCGATGAGCTCATCGCGAGCCATATAAAGAAAACCGGGCCGCATTCGGCGCAGGATATTGGCATGTATGGCGACGCGACCGATGCGCGATACCCCCGGGTTCCCGCCCGCGTAACCGACCGCGCAAGCTTGAAGCAGTGGATAGACGGCTATGATACCGCGATTCGGTATGTGGATGATCAAATCGCATGGATGATCCGGCATTTGAAACAGGCTGGCATCTACGAAGACACCGCTATTATTGTGTCGGCGGATCATGGCGAAAACCAAGGGGATCTAGGCATATACGGAGAGCACGGCACCGCCGATCAGGCAACCTGCCGGATTCCCATGATTATTAAATGGCCGGAAGGCGTTTCCGGCCATGTGGACGAAGGATTGCACTACAACCTGGATATGGCGCCAACAGTGATGGAATTGCTGGGACAAGCCGCGCCGGAACTCTGGGACGGGCAAAGTTTCGCTCCAACAATTTTAAACGGTGACTTTACAGGCCGGGACGATCTCGTGTTGAGCCAATGTGCGCATGTATGCCAGCGTTCGGTTCGTTTTGATCGTTGGATCTATATTCGCACGTATCACGACGGCAATCATTTGTTCCCGCAGGAAATGCTTTTTGATTTGGAAAACGATCCGCATGAACTTCATGACGTGGCGCAGCAACACCCGGACGTGTGCCGCGAAGGGGCGCACCGTCTACTGCGATGGCACGATCAGCAAATGCAGAAAATGGCGCGCACCAGCTCGGATGTGGTGGATCCTCTGTGGACTGTCATCCGGGAAGGCGGCCCGTTCCATGCGCGGAACGGGGTCAATACCCATATCCTTGTGCAGTATATCAAGCGCCTTGAATCCACCGGGCGCGCGGACGGAGCAGCCGCGTTGCGCGCGAAATATGCGCGGGAATTGGTGAAGACATCCTAGCGGTTATTCGATGACAGGTAGGCGGGCTTCCGCCCGGAAAAAATGGGTCGTATGTACGCCGGTATACGTTCGTGTCACCTGGGCGCCCGTGCCGTCAAACCAGGATGGCACCGATGACCATCCGGGATTCGCCACGGTATCGGTGCGATGCAGATAATACTGCCGATGCATAGACGTTTCCAAGCTGACATGAGTTTGGGTCGCATGGCATTGGATTTCTGCGATGCGAAAGGCAGATGAAGGCGAGGAAGCATCGGTGTCCGCGAGAAATTCATCCAGGTTGCTGGCTCCGTCACCATCTTTGTCGTCATAAGGAAGACCCGCGGTATGATGACCGAAATGTTCCACTTCAAAACCGTCGCCCATGCCATCCCCATCGCTATCAAGAAGAAGCGCCGGCGAAAACTCGGAGGTGTTCCAGCGATTGCTTTGGATGGCTGTGGCGGTGATGAAATCGGGAGGCACATCAGGGAGTTCCAGGTTTATATTTGTAAAGGAAGCATCGCCTGAAGCATCGGTTTGCACCCCGGTAATACGGCCCAACAGATATTCGCCTTCACCATGCCCTGAAATGTCGGGATTGCGGTTGAAGAAAAATTCTATCCAGAATTCCTGATTCGGCTCTGCATGAAGGTTCCCGGACAGCAGAATGTGTGTGCCGGTGTTAGTGGCCGATGCCAGCACGGGATAGTTCTGAAGCCCATTGGAGCCTGTATCGGCGTCCAGCGGATCGTTGGTGTTTACGCCTCCCGGGCCTTCGAGTTCAATGCCCAGCGCTCCGTTGTTGAAAATGGAATTGCCTAGAAATACATTGCCATGACCGTTTTCGCGAACCCGCACGCCGGCTTGTTCATTAAACGCAATAAGATTGGCATCCCCCGATGACCCCCCGCCAAGAATGTTGGTGACGCATTCGGTAAACTCCACGCCGAACGCGTTGCCAAGTGGAATCATGCCCGTGGCATCGCATCCAATAGCATTGCCTTGTATTTCATTTCGCGTTGAAGCAAGTCCACTAATTAAAATGCCGCTGTTCGCGTTAGCCGATAGCACATTCCCTTCGAAAGACAACGCTCCCCCGATTTTATTCCAGGAGCTTTCCCATGCATTCAGGCCGTGGCCACCGTTGCCTAAAGGGAGAATTCCGCTGCTATCTGTTCCTATGAAGTTGTTGTATATCCGGTTGGCGTTTGCTTGGGTCAATTGCATGCCGTCCTCTGCATTGGCCGAAATGACATTGTGTCCACCGGTTGAAGCCTCTCCGATCGTGTTGCTTTGACCTTGATAAATATACACCCCGTAGAACCCATTGCCTAACGCGTTGGTGCCCGTGGCGTCCACGCCAATATAATTGCCGAGAATAGTGTTTTCTACGCAATTAGAGCCATACATATAAATGCCGTGGCTGCCGTTCCCGGAGAGGATGTTGCGGTCAGCGGCGTTGGTTCCCCCGATGACGCACTGTTGAACATCGGATAAATGAATCCCCGACCATTGGTTGCTAATCCCTGTCAGATGAGTGGCATACGGACCGATCCAGTTACCGCGGATAATCGCATGATTTCCGAAATCGGAAACGATGATACCTTCCCGTGCATTGCCTGCGATCACATTTCCTTCGCCGATGATCGCATGGGAGCTTCGCACGCGTATCCCGACTCCGCCTTGGTTCGGAAGCCGTACAACACCGCTGGCATCCGTGCCGATAAAGTTCCCCCGCACTACGGTGCCGGTGGAACCGAAAACACCCGCGCTTCCTCCAATTTCTATGCCGTCCCGTGTATTGCCCGACAGCACATTAAGTTCCATGCCCGGCCGGCCGATTTGATTCATCGGCGCATCATACAGATGCACCCCATCCCATCCGTTGGGCACCGCGTTAGAGCCCGTGTGGTCGGTCCCGATGAAATTGCCCACAATCACATTGTAACGGCATAAGGAATCTTGCAGGTAGATCCCATGGCGTTGATTCCCTGAAATGATATTCCGGAATCCTGGCGCGTTGCCGCCGATTGTATTAGAGAAGGAATTGTAGCATTGCACGCCGTGGTAGCCGTTGGAGAGCGCGAGAAGTCCCGTGACGTCGGTGCCAATAAAATTCCCCTGAATCCGATGGCTATGTCCATTCTGGTTTAGGTGTACGCCGCCGAGGTGGTTTCCGGAAATTAAATTTCCCGGGAATAGCGTGCCGGGGACTGCGTTTAGGCCACCCACCACAGTGCCAACGCCCCCGTGTAAGTTAATGCCAAATCCACTGTTCGGCCATGCGCCGACGCCGGCGCTATCCGTGCCGATAAAACAGCCCTGAATCACATTGCTGATACTGTTCCCGTAAATGCTGATGCCGGACTGGGCATTGCCGGAGATTGTGTTTTTGCCCCATTCCGCCTGGCTTCCAATCGCGTTCCATGACCCGTCCTGCACTGTAACGCCGTCAAGTGTATTGCTATAAATGACGCAGCGGAGAATCACATTGCTGTCTGCGCGATCAAAATAAATGCCATACGCCGAAAAATTATAGATGCGAAGTCCTTCCACGGAACAGCCTGCGGTCTGGCGGATTCTTATTCCATACGTAAAGGGGCCTGCTGACGCGCCATCCAATCGAACGGTGGGTTCCGCATGCGCGGCGATTAGGGCGACTTTATTGGTGATGTCCGGCAAGGGCGATAAAGGCGCAATCGTGTAAGGCGATGGCAGCGTAAACAAAATCTCGTTGGGTGGCGAACTTGCGTTGGCATCCAGTATGGCTTGGCGCAACGATCCGGGGCCGGTGTCATTAGCGTTGCTAACGGTAAATGTTGCCGCGCTTAGGCTGGTCGCAAAAAGACTGGAAACGAGCCCGCACCACCATGCCTTCGTTCTCATGATGTACTCCAATTTGATGTTATAAGAACACCCCTGAAGCACGCGTTGATATCGTCTGTCAGCCGCACGCGACTCGTATTAGACGCTATAGGGATTTACATCGGTGAAGTCAAGTAATCGTTCCATGATTTTACGATGCGCGCGGGGGGGTTGACGGGATAACGGGGGAAGGGGTAGGATTCTTATTAAACAAGTCGGTTGCGCAGTGGAGCCGGCGCACGAAGCAACAGGGAGAAGTGCACATGAAAAAGAACACGACGGGATGGATGTTAGGCGTGATAGGGTTTGGCTTGTTATTAACGGTGCCTGAAATAACCTGGGCGCAGGCGGCAAACAATGTGCTTCGTATTCGACGCGTGGAAGCAACCATGGTGCGCACGCCTGTGTATCAATTGCAGGAAGGCATTCGCGGAACCCGCACCCGGGAATGGTTGGAGGTGCGCACTGAATATGAAACAGCGCCGGAATGGTTGAATGATGCGACGTTCACGTATTACATTTTGCTTCGCAATAGCCGCCCCCAACAAGGGGAGTCGGAGTTTAACTTGTTCACGGGCGAAGTGACGTACATGAACATTGCGCGTACGCGTTCCGGGGTAAGCACCGTGTTTATGCATCCAAGCACAGTCGAACGGTTTGGCGGCATTGAGCGCGTGGCGGTCGTGATTTCGTCGCAAGGACGTGTGCTTGGCATGGAAAGCAATCCTTCAAGCAAGGAACGCTGGTGGGAACGTGTAACGCCCCGTACCGGATTTGTATTGAACCGGTTGCAGTCCCCGTTTGCGATGGTGGACGTGGATAGCTACGAAGCGATTAAATTATCGGAGTGATGGTCGGTATCGAAGACTCGGAAGAACGACGTCGTTGCCACATCAATCCCGCGCGCACAAGCACGTATGTGCCGGTGAAAAGAAACGGAGCGGTGATCAACCATCCGACCACCGCATGCGTCAGGGATATGCCTAGCGATGACAGGGCGTGAAGAAATCCTGTCTCAAATAGCGCTTTAAGCTCCCCCGGCGTGATAGCCAGCGGGGGCGCGCCGAATAGGCGTTCGCCAAGACGCAGGAACGGAATAATCATTAACAACTGCGGACCGGCCATAAGCCAGTTAAAAATCTGGATCGCCACAATATTTAAACGAAATAAAGCCGTCGCGGTCAGGCATTGCAAGGTGGATGTGCCAAGCAACGGGGTGACGCCTATGGTGATGCCGAACGCTCCACTTAAAGCCAGACGGTGAGGGGTCAAGCCTGCTTTCAGCAATGTTTTAATCGGCTGCGTTATTCTTTTCTTATACCACGGAAGGTTTTCTTGCATGGCTACCATTGTACGCGTAGAAAAAATAAATGCAAACCGTAGGCGGTGGCCAGAGGAAGCAACGAACATGCCGCCACGTACCGGTACATGCGCTTCATGTCGGCGTTAAAATAACTCCGAGACAGGAGAAAGCACAGATGGATGGGGGAACACATCATGCCTGCGTATCCACCCGCAAAGCCAAGCACCATGACCGCGGCCAGAGACAAGCCGGTTTCCGGCGTAGCCGCCAGACCCGCAATTAAAGGGAACGCTAAACCAGCAAATCCAATAGCCAATCCTGTCACAAACCCAGCCACCATAGGGAGTAAAATAATTACCCAGACCAACGGAATGCCACTTTGCAACAATTCCTGACCCGCTACGGGAAGCAAGCCCGAGCGGGACAGCATGGATTCAAAGAGAATCACACTGGTCAAAATCGCCATCATATCCACGGTTTTCGGGCTTATCATGGATCGGGCCATGGAACGGATCGTTCCGCGAGGAGCTCCACGCAAAACCAGCGCCAGCGCGATCAGTAACCCGATAAGCATGGACGTTAACTTGCTTGATGTGCTTGATAACGCAGGCCACACCGGCTGGAGAACAAACGGCAGGAACAAAGTAAATCCCACAATAATAAAAAGAGGCGCGACCACGTCTCTCACGCGTCCCGGCGTGGCATCCATCGCCGCATGCTCTTTGCGCAACGCATCCTGGTGCGGGCGAATCAGGATCACGTATCCGCTAACAAAAACTGTAAGCATGACCGGGATTTGCATCGCCGCAAATTGCCACAGATCCATAGGTACGATGGATAACGTGACAATCACCACGGGATACAGCGGCCACCAGTATTCCCAGGTATGGCGGAACCAATAATTCGCCGAGGCTTTCCACGCAGGCGTAAAATGATTTTCCGGAACAATTTGCGCGACCAACGGAGCGGAAATCAATGCGCCGCCCGGCATAGGGACAAGTCCGATCGCGGAAGGAATCGCGATTAAGCTGGCCGCACGTCCGTGCGACCCGCCCCACGCGCGGGCTGCGTTCAAAATAACCTGCGCATTTTTCCCTTCCGCCATGATGCGCGCATATTCAATAATCAAATTGGTGATTACCAGCAACAGCCACAAATCCGGGTTGGCAAGCGCTCGCGCCATGTTGCCTGCGGTTTCATGCCAGGCAAGCCCGGCCCACCAGGAAATCAAAGGTCCCCCCGCAAGAAGCGCGAGACTTAAATGGATTTTGAACCGGGATAAAACCAGAACAAACGCAAACACACTTAGAATTTTAATGATGGCGGGGAGTTCAAATATCGGCATGATGTGGCTAAAATCCCTGACGCAGAAGTTGCAGGATAATCGGACCCATCAGTACGATAAATACCGCGGGAAAAATAAAAGCAATTAAGGGAAATAGAATTTTTACCGGCGCTTCGTTGGCTAGTTTTTCCGCCCGTTGATAGCGTCGGGTTCGCATTTGATCGGATTGAATGCGTAATGCCATTCCAATGCTCGTGCCTAATTCATCGGCTTGTATCAATGCGTTGGTGACGGAATAAATGTCAGGATGCTGCGCGCGTTCGGCAAAATCGCGTAGCGCTTCTTTTCTGGTTTTGCCGATTTGAATCTGACGAAATACGCGCACAAGATCTTCGCCAAGCGCGTCCATGTCGCGCCGTTCAATAATACGGCGAATGCCGGTCATAAAATCCACCCCTGCTTCGACCGATAAAGTCAGCAAGTCCAATACAAACGGCAAAGCGCGCTCCATTTCGGTGTGGCGCGCTTTTAACGCGCGTTGCAGCCAGAGTCCCGGATACCACGCCGCAAGCACGAGTATCAGCGCGTAAAGCAAATATTGCCTTTCCAGAAGCAGTAAGCCGATCCGCCCCGGCATTTGCATTAAAGCCGCATACAATAGTAGGCAGCCCGCCGAGCCAGCGACAAGCGGCATAAGAATGCGCAGCGCCTGCATTTCGTTTTCATCAATCAATCCGCTGTACCCGGAGGCAATAATTTTGCGTCGGAGCTTTTCGCGCCCCGCATCAAAAACTTTTGAGCTGAACACAATGCGGAAATTAGGGGCAAACGGCATCAGCAAGCGGAACAGCAAGGGAAGTTTACGTTCCTGACGGCGTCCGTCCGCCAACGTCACGTATGTGATTTGCAAAGATACATAACCAATGTACCACGCCAAACCAAGCGCGGAGATGCCCGCCAGAGCAGCCATAATAGCAATATAAAGGTTATCATTCATTAAATATCAATGCGCACAATTTTACGGATCATGAGGAATCCCGCGGTGTCGAGCAGAATAACCACAGCCAGCGCGATCATGCCTTGCAGGCTGGTATAAAAATTTTTCATCATGGCCGGGTCCAGCATGGTAAGCACCAAAAACAACAAAAACGGCATCGCGCCGACCACAATGCCTTGCAAGCGGCCCTGCGCGGTCAGGGAATTTATGCGTCCTTTAATCCGCAAACGCTCGCGGATCGTCACCGCAATTTTGTCAAATACTTCGGTTAAATTACCACCGGTTTGGCGCGCGGTTTCAATCGCAAGGAGCATTAACGTTAAGTCTTCGCTGCCCACGCGTTCGTCGAGACCTTGTAATGCTTCTTCCATTTTTACGCCCACCCGGATTTGTTGCAATAACATGCCGAATTCCTGCGCAATAGGGTCGCGCCGTTCCTTGACTACGCTTTCAAAGGCCTGGGTAATGCTGAATCCGGCGCGAAGCGCGTTGCTCATGGTTAATAGCCCGTCTACCAATTGTTCGTTAAAGCGTTCAAGACGGCGTTGACGCAGAATTTTGAGGAGAATACGGGGTGCGGCCAGCGCCAGTCCCGCCATAATGCCTCCGACCATGAATCCAAAAGTCAAACCTTGAGGAGTAAAGTCGCCCGCCAACAGGAAAAACAAAGCAAAGAGAATCAACGCCGCGATGCGCGAAATATTGACGAGACGTTCATGAGGGATAAAAAGGAAAATGTTTTCGAATTGGCGCGCGGTTTCCACTTCATTCTCCGCGTAGCTATCCATGGCGTCGTTGATCGCGCGGAACAACACGTAGCCGAGTCCGCTAAAACTTAGCGCAAACGCAAGAGGGATTAGCCATGTGTGTAGGTCCGTAGTCATAACTCCAGTCACGATGCGGGCCATGTTTTTTCATCGAACACGTTGTGATCGAATTCAATGCCGCGCACGCGGATTTCCTCCAGAAACGTAGGCACGGCTCCGGTAGGACGGAATGCGCCACGCACGCGCCCGTTTTCGCCAATGCCGGTTTGATTGTATTCAAATAAATCCTGCGTGGTGATTTTATCGCCTTCCATCCCGACGACTTCCGTTACGCGACTGACTTTGCGCGTGCCGTCGCTGAAGCGGGATAAATGCACAATTAAATGAATGGCCGCGCCAATTTGTTCCCGGATCGCGCGCAGAGGCAAATCCATGCCCGCCATCAACATCATGGTTTCCAGGCGGGATAATGCGTCGCGCGGCGAGTTGGCGTGAATGGTAGTCAGGGACCCTTCGTGCCCGGTATTCATCGCTTGCAGCATGTCCAGCGCTTCGCCACCCCGGCATTCGCCTACTACAATGCGGTCCGGCCGCATGCGCAAGGCATTGCGCACCAGATCCCGGATCGTAACCGCGCCCCGGCCTTCAATGTTCGGAGGACGGGATTCAAGGCGAACGACGTGCTCCTGCGGCAGACGTAATTCCGCGGAGTCTTCAATCGTGACAATACGTTCCGTGCCGGGCAGGTAATTGCTCACAACATTCAACATCGTGGTTTTACCCGAGCCGGTGCCGCCGGAGATGATAATGTTTTTGCGGCATTGAACAGCGACTTTAATAAACGAACATATTTCCGGCGTGACCGTGCCAAAGCGGCAAAGATCCGTATCGAAAAAAGGTTCTTTGGAAAACAAACGAATAGTCAAACACGGACCAATCAGGGACAAAGGAGGAATGATAGCGTTTACACGCGAGCCGTCCGGCAAGCGGGCATCTACGTAAGGAGAACTTTCGTCAATACGTCGTCCGATCGGCGATACAATGCGTTCAATCACCGCGAGCACGGAAGAGTCATCAATAAAGGTTTTATCGGTCAAATGAATTTTGCCCGCGCGCTCGACGTAGACTTTGCCCGGCCCGTTGACCATGATTTCTGTGATGTCATTGTCTTGAAGCAAATCCTCAAGTGGACCCAGGCCCACGGCTTCGTCGTAGAGTTCCTTGGCCAGCCGGTCGGGCGGTAGATGCGGGGGCAGCTTGCCGCTGATTTCACGAATCATGCTTTCCAGCGCGCTTTTCACGCGGTCGCGTAGTTCGTTTTCCTGCACTTGATGAATGGTCAGGCGCTTAAGATCAAGCCGTTCAAGCAATTCGTTTTGCAACTGCCGTTTAATGGCGCGCTCGGCGGTCAATTCATGATGATCGCGCGAGGACGCCGTGAGCGCATTTTTGCGCTGTACGCCGGGGGGCGGGCCGGATGCGGGCGCTTGTTCCCGTGGCTTTTCTTTCGGCGGGGGTGGGGGAGGAGGGGCGTTGGTTTCGGGATCGTGGTCCAGATACCGCAGCGTATAAGGACCAATACGCAGTGTGTCGCCCGGATGAATGCGTTGCCGATTTTCAACAGGTTGTCCGTTCACGATCACGCCGGTGTCGCTTACTAAATCTTCAACGTAGGACTCGTCCTCCATGATCGTCAGGATCGCGTGTTTGCGTGAAACGCCGTCCGCGGAAAGGCAGATACGATTGCCTGCATCCGCGCCCACGGTATACACCCCGTATGGCGTCTTAAAAGACTTGGCCGGATGATTCGGCGTTTCAATGACAATATAAGCGTGATCGCTCATGCGTGCGCGTGTCCTGTGGTTACAACTCGCTTTTGTGGCGAATAAATTGTTGCCGGTAGAGGTTGTATTCCTCCAGTTTGTTTTCGATATGTTCGAAATTGACGGAAGGCAACGCGCGTTCGTAGTGCACGTCCTCGGTATTCCGCAGAGTCAAATGCAATTGCCCGCGCACATGTTGCGCGAAAACCAGAAGCTCGGATTCGCGCGGCGTGACTTCAAACGTAATCATGGAATACGAGCCGCCGCTCGGAGCGCCCGGCACGGCGTTATCGCGTGCCAGACGTTGACCGGTAGCTAATACGCTGACGTCCTGCAGCAATGTCAATGTCACGGATTCCAATTCGCCTTCATGGCTGCGCGATGGAAAAGTGAATGTGCCCAGAATGTCCACACGATCACCCGGCGCAATCAAGCCGCTTACGCTGGCGGGGCCGGAAATGGGAATGGATAACGCGCGCAAGCCGCTGCGAATAGCAGGCGCAAGGCCTTCTTCCCCGCGTTCGGGTAAATCCACATGAGACCACCACAGCGGTTCGCCCCGGTTCAGCGGAAAACGCAAGCGTTTGCCGATAACGCGATTCTGGTCGTCAGGACCAAAAATGTTTTGGCCGACCGAGCTGGCGAATACATCGCGCAACGCGAGATCCTGGAATTGAAGAACCGTGCCCGCGGGTAAGTTGCGCGCTGCCACAATGATAGGGACGCGTTGCGCGCCCTCGTATAGTTTAGCCCGTTCGTTCTTTAGGTAATTTTGCGTCAACGCAAACGCCAGAAGACCTATGACGACGGAAAGAATCAGTATTATTTTTTGTTTCACCGCTGGCTCCTCGTAAAGTTAGTAAGACTATTACGCATTAAAATCAGTCTTTGGTCAACAAGGTGATGATGTTTTGGGTTGAATCGGCTGACGGCGATATGCTGATCATGCATAAGCGCCCTTGCTTGGCGTACACCGCAAGTGGACCGGAAGATGTTTGGTTTTGTGCGTCCACAAAAAACGGCAACCACCCTTCGGCGCGCATGGCTTGATCGTAGAAAGCCAGTATCTCAGATGGCACGGCGGTCGTGGAAAGAAAGCGGGATGCCACGCCTGAAGAAGGGCGCTGGACGGTTGCGCGCGCTTGTGCGCCCGGATAATCGGGGATGCCCGGCAACGTTGGGACCATTGAGGCTGGGGCTGTGTCTAGCGATGCATGGGCGAGAAATACCAAGGGAAATGGAAGCGCCCGTGTGTCCAGAATCAGCCATCGCGAGAGCCGGTCCGGCCATACCGCCATGCCCCAGGCCATATCCCCGTGTCCCGTGAATTGGGCCACTACCGCGCCGCGCGTTTCATAAGTGTTGCGTAGATGTTGCATGACGGCGACCGACGTGCCCCGCCCCGCAAACACCTGCATTAACCATTCTCGTCCGTTTACGTGCACCGGGTTTTCTTCCGCCAGTCGCCACCCGCTATGCTCCACGGTTATGCGTTGCGGATTTCCATCCCCCCACCGGTAATACACGCGAGCGGAAGCGTTGGACGCATACAGTATGAACGCGATAGCGAGTCCCTGGCATATCCTTATGTTTTGACGCCCCATTATTCGTCCAGTCCCCGTGTCCACGGCATCCAGACCCTGTGGCTCATGCGGATGGATTCATTTTGCACAACGAGATTGCGGATTAGCGGATACATGGGGACAGGATCGCTTTGGCTTTCACCTTCCACAAAAAGCATGGCGTCGGTGACATGCGCGGAAGCGTGTACATCGCCGACGGGATTCGGTCCTGCCCAAGCCGCTAACGGAGTCGGCAACGCATGGGTGGATACATACGCCGGAATGTCCTGGGCTGGACCGGATACCGGTTGATCATCCACGGAATACCGCGCGCCGTCCGGGCCGGGATTCCAATCCTGAAGGTACGGGGGATTGGAAAACATGTGCTGATAATCCGGGTTCAGCGCCGAAGCATCGGCGCGTTCGCGCGCTTCCAGCATGCTTTGCGTGTGCGCGTGTGAAAGGAGGCCTAACTGGAGCAAACCTACGATCAACAACAAAATCGCGACCATGGCCACCACCATTTCGATCATGGCTTGGCCTGCCTTCTTGTCCCGATGGCCCGCGAGAAAGTGTGTGTGCTTGTGGTTCATCAATGACCTCTCCGTGCGCCGCCGCCTCCCCCGCCTCCCCCGCCTGAAACTACGCAGGTATGGCTGTATAATTCCAGCCAGGCGATGCCGCTTTGACGAAACGCCGGGTCTTCCCAGCGTTCGAGTTGATTGCAAAAATAGCAACCGGGTTCCAACCCGGATAAGCCCGAGTCCATGTAGCGAGGCAGATGGTCCTGAATATGCTCTGCCCAGCCTTCGCGGCTTCCGCCTTCGGGCGCGGTGGACGCGTCCATGGGAATTAAACGTGTGTCGGTGAATCCAGGCAACACCATGCCAAATGCGTCAATGCGCTCCTCGTCGTTTAACAAACCGAAGGGCTTGGCGGCGGCTGTGCGCACAATCCGCCCCTCGGGCAAGCCCGGCGTCATTCTGGACGCTTCGCCCCGTACCCGCACGGCCGCGTCGGCGCCCAGCACGTTATACGCGTCGCGCACGGGCGTTTGAAATGGAAAATCATCGCCGAAAAACGCGGTCCAGTCGGTCCAGTCGGATGGATTATAGACATGCCAGATGGCATTAACCAATACAGTTTCCTCCAACACGGTGTCGCCTGCCGCTTGTTCGGCAAGGCTGGCCCAGTCCTGCACGCGTTCAAGGGGGGATAAAGGGTTAAGCACAGGCAGCGTGGATGCGGTATTCACCGTGGTCAGGCGCAAGCTGAAATATTCGGCATTGATAGGCTCGCGTGTCATGATAGCAGGCAAGGCGGGCCAGTCCTGCCAGTTGGCGTAATCCGTCAGCAGCGTCATGTGATTGAAATAAAACCAGCACCAGTTGCGGGAAGCTACCGCATCATAAAAATCCACACGAAGCAACGGATGATTCAAATCTGTGTAATCCACAAACATGCTTGGATTGTCGGGCATGGCTGCGATGCCATGGGACGCGATGGTCGTCAGCATTTCCCCGTAATCGTCCCACGCCGACTGGGAGGAACCTGCATTAACCCAAGGAGGATCGAATTGAAGCGGGTACTCCTCCACCACCCGCGTAGCATGATCCATCAACTCAGATGTGTATACGGGATGCACGTATATGCCGTTGTTTTTTGCGGCTTGGTTGGCGGCCACCAAGCCGAGCGCCGGGCCCACAAAATTCAAGCGGGCGCGTAAGGCGTGCAAAGCCTCTACTTCGGGGAATTCATCTTCTCCGCTTAACAGGCCTTCGCTAATCAAAGCCGCTTGAATCGCATTTAACTCCCCAATGAGATTTAATGTTTCGCCCTGCCACCGCGCCGCGGCCAGCGCGCCCGCGTCTGCCGCGTCCCGGGCTCTGACTTTCACAAAAAAAGTTTTATGCAGATCAAAATGCCATATCACCACAAAAGCCAGTACGACCACGACCATAATTACGAAGATCATCGCCTGACCGGACCGGGATGTATGCGTGGTGTGCATCAGTATAAATAAAATTGAGCGTGATTTGCCATACGAGCGCCTGTGCCTCCGCCATCCAGCGTAATGGACTCGCCGCCAATAAACGTACGGCTCATGGGAAAACGAATAGGAAGACGTTGTCGCACTTGCACGCGCACTTCGTCCGCGCTTGGATAATCCACGGTATGCGTGACGGTTGGCCAGTCATCGTAGTCGAGGATCGCCGACAATTGACCTTGATGCTGGGCGCCGAGATAAAACGGCATGCGTTGAATTTCTATCGCGGCCCGGGGCGATCCCGACACACGGGCGGCAACCGATTGATCCCACAGCCAGCCGGGCTGGGCGTTTGCCCAATCCAAAGCTGTATCCGCGGCAAGCGGTGTTTCCGGGGTCAGCAGGGGACCTGCGTTGGGAATCGTGCTTACGCGAACGACTTTATGAACCATAAACGGGTTCAAGCCCACCGCGCGGGCGCGCGCGGCGGAATGAGCTGCATAATCGAGCACATGGCGCGCGGAAAAAATACGCGACATTTGCAGCGTACCAAACAGCGCCAGCGCCATCACCGCGATGACGAGGGACGCTTCAATCAACGCCCCTCCATCGCGGGATGAAAAACGGGCCGGTACAAAGCGGTGTCTCATGTCGGTCACCGCGCACGCGGGGTTTAGTTCGATCCGTCGTCTCCGAGGTCGCGCAGATATTCGAGCGAGGACGTATCTTCCGCGCCCTGCGTATCGCCGCCCATTTCTTCGACCGCGCCGCCCAGCTTCTGCCGGATCGTATCGCTGAAGAGGCCAAAAATAACCAAAGCCGCAATCGCCACAATCACCACAATGATGATGTATTCCACCATCGCTTGACCTTCTTTGCGTTTCATATTCGTTTTCATGTTGTTTTTTCTCCTGCTTTCTTTTTCCTGCGCCCGGCGGTTAGGGATAGTCGGACGACATTATTTCCAGCACGCGTGATCCATTTTCCTTGAACACATAAAGCAGCATAGCCATGATGGCCACCGTGGAAACCAGCATGCCCGCTGTGACAACATATTCGAGCACAACTTGCCCGCTACGGTTCCGCTGGTGTGACCCTGATGCTATTTTCATAGTCATATAACATACTCGACATGGAATTTATTGTCCATGAAATCCAAAAAAAGAATTGAGTTTTCACCTCAAACCATTCAACGGGTTACCAACAATACATCCGTCGTGCTATTCCCCAGAGTGCGGGAAGCGCGCGGACTGTGGCAACAGGCTGTGGGGTTAATGTTCCGTCGTGGCATAAATTATGCCTTATTATTTGATTTTAAGCGGCCCGCCCGCGTGTGGGTAACCAATATCTTTGTTTTTACCACCCTTGATCTGATTTTTCTCGATGACGAAAAACGGGTGCTGGGCATTGTGTTTTCTTTTCGCCCTTTCACGCTTGGCCGCGTAAGCCCCCCAGACACCCGTTATTTAATTGAAATCCCGAGCGTACTGCGTCCACTGGATTTGAACGTAGGGGATCTTCTGCGGTTTTGACATCTTCGATCCGCCATGGGCGGGCATGTGTGTGAGTGTGTGGGTTTGTGGGTCGTGAGAAGACAACACCGGGGTCGGGGTCGGTATCGTCCTCCGCAGGAGGATCGGGTCTCCTCCTCCGCCGGGGGGAAGTGTGTGGGTGTGTGAGTATGTGGGTTTGTGGGTCTTGCACTCCGACACTCCCAAACGCACAAACCCACACACTCCCACACTCCTCAACAGTCTCATCCCTTATTCAAAATCTTTATCTATCGCTTGACACCTGTAACGTAACGGGTTACGCTTTACCCATGATCAAGAGTTTTCGGCATCGTGGACTTGAACGATATTTCACCAAGGGCAGCAAGGTTGGCATTCAGGCGAACCACGAAAAGCGAATCCGCTTGATCCTGGCGCGGCTTCACGCCTCGACCTCGCCGCGAGACATGAGTTTGCCGGGACTTCGATTGCATGAATTGACTGGAGATCGAAAGGGAACATGGTCGGTAAGCGTGAGCGGGAATTGGCGCATCACGTTCCGATTTGAGGGCGAGGATGCCGAAGTTGTTGATTACGAAGATTATCACTAGAGGAGCCAGAATATGAGAATGCACAATCCACCGCACCCCGGAGAAGTCCTTCGCGACTTGTGTCTTGAGCCCTTGGGCATTTCTGTCACGGATGCCGCTGACGCTCTTGGCGTAAGCCGCAAGACCCTGTCTTCGATACTGAATGGTCGTGCAGGCATCAGCCCTGAAATGGCCATTCGACTTGCCAAGGCCTTTGATACGACGCCGGAAAGTTGGCTGAACCAACAGATGCAGTTTGATCTTTGGAAAGCAGAGCAGCACACAAAGAATCTGAAAATACATAAATTGAAGGCAGCATAACATGTGGCTCGTGGGGACACTCCATCGGAAAAGCCCTTCAGCCGTCCTCCGCAAGAGGATCGCGTGTGTGGGTGCCGGAGGACGTACAGCGCTTTTCTGAAGGGCCAGTCCCGACCTGCGGGGATCGGGAAGGCGGCAGAAACAAGCGGCTTGACCTGCCTCGGGCTGAAGGTCAGCCGCAGCCAAAATGAGACGCATATAACCAAGCGTCGGACGCGGCTCGTCAGCCGCTGCCGTAGCGTAAAAGAAATGTCCACGC
>Ga0081527_100033_pt1 | contig 139088 bp, 114 predicted proteins | sample HotLakmasection5_FD_70992 | JGI IMG/M metagenome (GOLD analysis project Ga0081527, IMG submission 70992) | Hypersaline microbial mat communities from Hot Lake, Washington, USA - Section #5 (SPADES assembly) (version 2) | ecosystem: Environmental > Aquatic > Non-marine Saline and Alkaline >...
CTTTTGAATTTAACACAAACATAAACAGATATTGTAAATCGAAACAGCGAAAGGTTCTTTGATTGAGAACCTTTTCGTATATTTAAGGCTTACGTTAATTTCAACAAAGTGAACGATCTCGTTCAATATGGCTAAAAAGTTTAAAGAAATTAAGAATCTGGCGTACCCGAAAGCAGAAGTTGAAGTTCTGAATTGGTGGAAGGAGCACAAGATTTTTGAAAAAAGTCTTGATACGAGAGACGATGGAATTCCTTTTACCTTTTTCGAAGGCCCGCCCACAGCAAACGGCAAGCCGGGTATCCACCATGTGATGGCCCGTACGGTTAAGGATCTTTTCTGCCGGTATAAAACCCTGAAGGGGTTTCGTGTGGAGCGCAAAGGCGGATGGGACACACACGGACTGCCCGTTGAGATCGAAGTTGAAAAAGAGCTGGGTCTTGAAGGCCGCTCTCAGGTTGAAGAGTACGGGATGGAGGAGTACAACGCCATGTGCCGTAAAAGCGTACTCAAGTATAAATACCTGTGGGATAATCTCACCAACCGGATGGGCTACTGGGTTGATTTGGAAAACCCCTACGTGACGTTTGAAAATGACTATATAGAATCGGTTTGGTGGGCGTTTAAACAGCTTTATGATAAAGGGCTGGTTTACAAAGGATATAAAATACAGTGGTATTCACCCGGCAGCGGAACGGTTCTCTCCTCTCACGAAGTAAGTTTGGGATATAAAGAGACTCAGGATCCTTCGATCTACGTGAAGTTCCCACTTGAGGCTGACGAGAACGTTTACTTTATCGCCTGGACGACTACTCCGTGGACCATAATTTCGAATATGGCGCTCACGGTTAATAAAAAAATTGAGTACGTAAAAATCCGCGTATCTGAAGATGATAAAACGGAATACTATATACTTGCCAAAGATTGCCTTGAACAATCGATAAACCACGATTATGAGATTGTAGATTCTTACAGGGGTGAAGAACTTTTAGGGTGGGAATACAGGCCTGTTTTTGATTATGCCCTGCAAGAGGTTGGTAAAGATAAGGCGTGGAAAGTAATTGAAGCAGATTACGTAACAACGGATGAGGGTACCGGTGTTGTGCACACGGCGCCCGCTTTTGGTGCAGATGACTTTGAAACCTGCAAAAAAGCCGGAATCCCCATGTTTAACCCGATCGATGAAGAGGGACGATTTACCGATCAGGCAGAAGAGTTTTCCGGGATGTGGTTTAAAGAGGCCGATAAAGACATTTCCCGCGCTATCAAGGAGAAAGGGCTCATGTATCATCATGAAACCTATGTCCACAACTATCCCTTCGACTGGAGAAAAGGCACGCCGCTGATGTCGTATCCCGTTGAATCGTGGTTCATCCGAACTACAGCGGTAAAAGAGAAGATGGTTGAACTGAATAAAAAAACCAACTGGAAGCCGGAAAGTACCGGAACCGGCCGTTTTGGAACCTGGCTTGAAAATAATGTGGACTGGGCTGTTTCCAGGCAGCGATATTGGGGAACCCCGATTCCCATCTGGGTAAGCGATAAAAACCCCGAGTATATTGAATGTATCGGAAGCGTGGAAGAGCTCAAGAAGAAAGCGGGAATTGGCAAGGATACCGAGCTCGACCTGCATCGCCCGCAAGTAGATTCATTTACCTGGGAATGCCCCGAAGGGGGAACCATGCGGCGAATACCTGACCTGCTTGACGTATGGTTCGATTCCGGCGCAATGCCATGGGCCCAGTGGCACTATCCGTTCGAGAACAAAAAGAAATTCAAGAACAATTTCCCGGCCGATTTTATAGCAGAAGGCGTAGATCAGACCCGCGGATGGTTCTACACCCTTCACGCGCTTGCAACGATGCTTTTTGATAAGCCCGCCTATTTTAATGTAGTATCAAACGGCCTTGTACTCGACGAGAACGGCGAAAAAATGAGCAAGTCGAAAGGGAACTCTGTGGATCCGAATGAGGTGATTCAGGATTTTGGAGCAGATACAGTTCGCTGGTATATGATGAGTAACTCATCACCCTGGGAAAATTTGAAATTCAGCAAAGACGGGCTGAGTGAGGTTCAGAGAAAGTTCTTTAACACTATTGTAAACACCTACTCGTTTTTTGCGATGTATGCCAATATCGATGGGTTTACCTACAAAGGCACGCCCCTTTCGATTCCTGAAAGAACGGAAATGGACCGCTGGATTATCTCCCGGCTGAACTCCACCGTGAAGCAAACCGATGAGTTTCTGGAAGATTATGAACCCACAAAAGCTGCCAGGGAAATCGAAAATTTTGTTGAAGAGTTAAGTAACTGGTACATTCGCCGAAACAGAAGGCGTTTCTGGAAAGAAGGTAAAAGTCTGGATAAGACTGCAGCATATCAAACCCTGTTTGAGTGTTTACTGAACCTTGCCAAAATTATGTCACCCATTGCACCGTTTACGGGTGAATGGCTTTACCAGCGGCTGAATGAAGTGTCGGAACAGGATGAAGAGTCGGTACACATCTCATTTTACCCCACGGTGGAGGAGACGGCGATCGACAAACAGCTCGAACGGCGAATGGACGTGGCCAGGATTATCAGCTCGATGGTTTTGAGGGTCCGGAACCAGATTGATGTGAATGTACGGCAGCCGCTCTCGAAAATTATACTGCCAATGGGAGAAGAGCAGCGCGCCGTTGTGGAAGCTGTTAAGGGTATTATCCTGGACGAGGTTAACGTTAAGGAGATTGAGTACGTTGATGACGACTCAGGCATTGTAAGCAAAACCGCAAAACCCAATTTCCCGGTTTTAGGGAAGCGGCTTGGGAAGAAGATGAAAGCCGTGGCCGCCAAGGTGGGAAATCTTGGTACAGAAGAGATATCCCGGTTTGAGGAAAAAGGCGTACTGGAACTTTCACTGGACGACGGCAGTTCCGTAAGAATTACTTCAGACGAGCTTGAAATTCAGAGAAGCGGTTTGCAGGGCTGGTCTGTAGAAACGGAGAAAGGAATTACTGTAGCGGTTGATACCGAGTTAACCCCCGAACTGATAAGAGAAGGAATGTCGCGGGAGTTTGTGAACCGAATCCAAAATATGAGAAAAGAAGCGGACTTTGAGGTTACGGACCGTATCTCAATTGGATTTAAAGGATCTGAAGAACTTCAAAAAGCTGTGAAATCCTCTTTGGAGACTATAAAATCAGAAACACTGGCCGAAGAAATTCAGTTTTCGCTGCTGGACGTTTCTGATTTTGTTAAAACCTGGGATATCGAGGGAATTGATACCGAAATTTCAATTCGCAGAACAATTAATAAATAGGATGTAAGATTATGGCCTCATCAAAAGAAAACAAAGACAACGAAAGAGTATCTCCTTACAATGATGAGGAGCTTGAGTATTTCAAACAGATAATTCTCAAAAAAAGGGAAGAGTCGGAAAATGAGCTCAATACGCTGCAGAACCTGCTTCGTGAAAGCATGGAGAACTCCTCTGATGAATCGGCTTACTCTTTTCATATGGCCGATGCGGGAACCGACGCGCAGGAAAGGGAAAAGACCTATATGCTTTTTAACCGTACCAAAAAGTTTATTCGCTATCTCGATGATGCGCTTAAACGCATCGATAATAAAACGTATGGCGTTTGCAAGGTTACTGGCAAGAAAATAGCTAAAGGACGTCTTGAGGCTGTGCCGCATACGCAGCTAAGCATTGAGGCTAAACTAAAACGCCGATAAACCGAAAAGGACGCCATTGTCATCTAAAGGGAAAAAGTTAGCGGTATTTTTTGTGCCTGCTGTAGTCGTTGCGATTGTAGACCAGATCACAAAATTCAAGGTTCGTACGGACAGCAGCCTTCACTATTATGAAATTATCGAAGGGTGGCTGGCGTTCAACTTCACAAAAAACCCCGGTATGGCGCTGGGCATGGACTGGCTTTCCACGCCCGTGATAAGCACGATTGCCATCATCGCGACAATCGCCATTATCGGCTATATTTTATACAATCTGAGCAGCGCGAACATGGGCTACCTGGTTTGTATAGGACTGATTGTGGGCGGAGCGCTTGGCAATATTATTGACCGTATTTTTATGGGGATTGTTGGCGGATACGGCGGAGTCTTGGACGGCCACGTAGTAGATTTTATCCATTTTACCCTGCGAATTAATGACTGGCCGGTATTTCCCTACATCTTTAATGTGGCAGATATGGCCATTAGCACGTCTATTATTATTCTGCTCCTTTTCCATAAAAAACTGATGCCTGTAAATGAGGAAAATGGTGATGAAGATACAGGAGAGCGAGCTGAGCCTGTAAACGCCTCCGTTGCAGGAACAAAAGACCATAATGAATCAGGGGAAGAGGAGCTGCGGACGTAAAAATGCCGATCTCCTGATCTATATCTATTCCAGCAGCAGGCGTTTCAGAAACCCCTCTTTTTGCTGAGGAGCATCTATTTTTTCGGCTGGGTGATCCGTATTCAGGTGATCGATGGGAATAGGAACCTCTTCGGTCATTTCGAGGCCAAAACTGTTGAGCCCCACCCGCTTTACCGGATTATTGGTGAGTAGCCGTAATTTTCTAATTCCAAGTGCATGCAGAATTTGCGCGCCTACACCATAATCCCTGGAGTCCATTTTGGCACCCAGCCTGGACCTGATTTCATTTTTCGACAGCCCCTCATCCTGTAGTTTGATGACCGTAATCTGATCGATAATACTGTACTCCCGGCTCATCTGGTCCATGTAAAGAACCACGCCGCGCCCCTCTTTCTCAATCATCTTAAAGCTCTGATGGAGCAGCCCGGTTTTGTCACTTCGCTTACTTCCGAAAATATCAGCCAGCGGATTGGACGAGTGTACACGAACGAGAACCGGATCATCCTCATTCCAGGCTCCCTTGGCAAGAGCCAGATGATGCTCGCCGGTTAGTTTTTCCTCAAAAACGTGCAGCTTAAAATCTCCGTGAATGGTGGGCATATCAACCGACATGATGTTTTTTACAAGTGATTCATGCTTCATCCGGTATGCAATCAAATCCTTGATTGTGATGAGCTTCATCCCGAACTTTTTCGCCAGCTTGATGAGTTCGGGAAGCCTGGCCATTTCTCCATCATCATGCATTATTTCGCAGATAATACCCGCAGGAGAGAACCCGGCCAGGCGGGCAAGATCGATTGCCGCTTCGGTGTGTCCGGCCCGGCGCAAAACTCCGCCGTCTACGGCTTTAAGGGGAAATACGTGTCCGGGTCGCCGAAAATCGGAGGGTTTGGCATCCGGGTTGATCAGTTCTTTAATGGTATTGGCACGGTCGGGGGCAGAAATTCCGGTTGTTGTCAGCTTTTTATGATCTACCGATATGGTAAATGCAGCCTCGTCGGGGTCGGCCCCTTCGGTAACCATATAGTCCAGGTCGAGCTCCCGCGCCCGCTGATCAGTGATAGGCACGCATACCAATCCGCGGCCGTGCTTTACCATCGTGTTGATGGCTTCGGGTGTGGCTACGTCGGCAGCCATTACAAAATCTCCTTCGTTCTCCCGGTCTTCATCGTCCACAACGATGATCATTTTCCCATTTTGAATATCCTCAATGGCTTCGGGTATGCTGTTGAAGGTTGCTTCTGACATAAAAACTGAGTTGAAGTAAAAGTTAAACTCCCCTGAAATTACGGGGAGGTAACGATCTGAGAAGGGATTTATTTACTCTTGCCCGGATTCACATCCGTAATGGAGCTTTTTTGAAACCGCGCTTTTACACCGCTGTCAATTTCGAGCAATACGGTGTCGTCGTCAATGGAGTTTACAATACCAATCATGCCGCCGCCGGTAACTGCTTTATCACCCTTTTTCATCTCGCTTACTTTTTGCTGAACTTCTTTCTGTCTTTTGGTCTGCGGTCGGATGATAAAGAAGTAGAAAACAAAGAAAATGGCTCCCAAAAAGAGCAGGTTAATCATGGCTCCGCCGCCTTCACCGTCGGGGGGTGCCATCATAAAAAATATGTTTAAAAAATTCATAAACAGATGTATAAATTATCGTTTTTATTACCTGAATAAGATAGAAGTTTCTGTTTCGTCGAGCAAAGGCCACAGAGAATTAATTTGACGGTAAACAGGCCCCCGGAAGCCCGCAATTAGCTTTTATTTGTTCGGTTAAAACCGGCGATAAACAATTCAGGCAAACTACGACGATTTTTCTTTGGCCGTGTATACTTTTCCAGCCAGTTTACGTCAAGAACAAATTTCAGCACAGAGGCCCATTTACCCCGGGTGCAGAATCCGTTTGCAGTAAAAATAGCATCGTCGTTGCCATTTGAGATTATGAGAGGATTTACCGGGTATGGTTTATAGGACTTGAGAGAGTGTCCGCTTAAAATACGGTCGATATTTTTACGCAGAAGCGGTCCCTGCTTTACCGCATGAACCCCCACAGGCTCATAATTATTTCCAGCTACATCGGCAGTGTCGCCTGCTGCAAAAACATTTTCGGTACCTTGTGCAAGCAGTGATGGATGCGTGAGAATCCGGTTGCTGTGTCCTGTTTTTAAATCGTGAACCAGCGAAATGGAAGCAGGGTAATTGCCGGTTGCATCAATTACGGCCTCAAATTCAGCAGCATATTCACTATCGTAGGAAGTGCCGGTTTTTATGGTTACGCCACGTTTTTGAAGTGCTTCAGATGCTATGCGTGCACCTTTCCCGGGAAATGACGAAAGGATTGTTGGCTGGTATTCAAGAAGTGTGAGATCCGTTTGTACTGCAGAATACGGGTGAGAAATATTGAGCGCAATTTCAGTTCCCGCTGCGCCCCCTCCCGCAATCAGCAGGCGCCCGGCATCTCCGCTTTTCAATCTGTCTAAAAGAGGGAGAAGCTGAGACATCGGTTTTACCGGGTACACATTCTCTGCCTTCTGTTTAACCGCTGTTTTTGCTCCAACATTAACCAGGAGAATGTCGTATTCGTAATCATCTCCGCCCGACGTTTTTATACGGTTATGTTTTGAGGATATGGATGTAACGGTATCACAAATAAACTCTGTACCGTAATTTTCGCACAGACTTTTAAGGTTGATGGAGATCTCATCAAAAGAGTAAAATCCACCCATGTGCTGGGGCAGTCCGCCGGAATAGACGAGATACGGTTCAGACGAAATAAGCCTGACGGCGTACCCCTTTTCTTTCCAGTACTTTCCCATTTTTATGATGGGAAGTGAGGCATGTCCCCCGCCGGCAATGAGAATGCGTTTAGCCATAATGGGGGACAATATGATGTATCAATCTTTTTTTGTTGAGAGCCCTACCGGCAGATAGAGCGGACAGGTGCCTACAAGGCTTGTTAGAAGAAAAACAACGGCCAAAACACCCAGGATAATGGCGGCGGTTCCGGTAATTTGTCCGGTAAAGTAGAGCACGCCGATAACAATGGCTACAATTACCCGAATGGCTTTGTCGACAGTTCCCATATTTTTTTTCATAGCGAATTAGGTTAAGTGAAAGTTGAAATAATGAATCCGATTATGCTGACGATGAGTACGCACCCAAGGCATACAGCAAGAAACTTCATCCAGGCGGGTTTATCTTTCAGCATGTTGGCAATGTAAAATATTTATCGGTTTTAAAAAGTAAAGAATCGAATACCGGGCTGGCTCATATAGTCTGCGATGTCGGGCGGACTTGCAACGCCTACGCCATCAATTAAATCCGCTTCGGTATAGTCCCGGTTTGGCAGGAAAATTCCGCATACATTCACCTCAACCCCGCGCTCCAACAATCCGGCAAGGAGCTGTTTGGGTGAACGGTCTGCCGGTGCAAATTCGGGCGAATCTTCACCTTGAACAGCCAGCAAGCCCGCACTGCTGCATAGCAAAACGGATATATCCACACCTTTATTAACAGACTGTGTAGCCAATACCATAGCCATCATTTGGGTTTCGGCGTCGCCCGAGGTTAAAACAACAAAATGTTCGGGATCATCGGCAGAAGTTTGGCTGCCAAGAAGCATCGTAATGGAGATCAATAGTAATTTTATCATCGTATATCGGTGGTTTGTTTTTGAAATTACGCGATTAAAATAAACATCAGCATTTACCAATTTACGTTACTAACATGAACATATGTTAAACAAATGCAAAGTATGCAGACTACCTTGAAATCCTTTATTTTACTATATGTTTTATTATCGCACAGAGCGCAACGCAATTGTTCTGCCATTTTTAATAGTTTTGATGATGACTGTATCCTGTAATTCAGGCCCTGAAACGAAAAGTCCGGTTTATGGTACATTTTTGAATACCATTCTCTCCGATTCGGTTCCTCAAATCTCAGTTGACTCGCTTTCTGCTATGAATAAAGAAAACTATTTACTGCTTGATGCCCGGGAGAAGCAGGAATTTTTAGTAAGCCATATTCCGGGCTCCCGTTTTGCTGGGTATGAGGCTTTTTCTATGGAATCTGTCGCCGACGCGGATAAAAACCGTACCATAGTTGTATACTGTTCAGTTGGTTACAGGAGCGAAAAAATTGGTGAAAAACTGCAGGAAGACGGCTATACGGATGTTCAAAATCTCTTTGGCGGCATATTTGAGTGGGTGAACCGTGGAGGGGAGCTTGTAAATGAGTCAGGTAAAACGAACCTTATTCATCCATACAGCAAGATATGGAGCGTATGGCTCAGAGAAGGTGAAAAAGCGTATAGCCCTCAGGGAAATGGCTTGGCTAAACCAACCGGAAATGAACACTCAATGTAAAGTTTTAATTATAACAGAACAGTCGCTGCATTTGTTGGATACACTCCGTTTGCAATCAGCGACAGAAGAATATATCCACTAAAACAAAACCACTAAGAACTATGTATTTCAAGCAATTTTTTGATGAAAAACTGGCGCAATACGCGTATATGATTGGATGCCAGGCCAACGGAACGGCTATGATTATAGATCCGATGCGGGATATAGATCAGTATATCGACGAAGCGGCCCGGCAAAACCTTACGATTGTTGCCGCTGCAGATACTCACATTCACGCAGATTTTATCTCCGGGCTTCGGGAGTTTGCCGAACGTGGTGTAAAAGTGTATGCGTCAGATGAAGGCGATGCCGATTGGAAATATGAATGGCTGATCGGCAGCGATTACAACTACGAATTACTGAAGGACGGGGACGAAATTAAGATCGGTAATATAACGATTAAAGCGTGGTTTACACCCGGCCATACACCGGAACATCTGAGTTATTTTGTAACTGACGGAGCCGTTGCTGATGAGCCAATGGGTATTGCTACCGGAGATTTTATGTTTGTGGGCGACGTTGGCCGTCCTGATCTGTTGGAATCGGCAGCAGGGCAGAAAGATGTAATGGAGCCATCAGCGCGAACGCTCTTTAAGTCTGTTGAGCAGTTTAAGAGTGTGCCCGAATATCTGCAGGTGTGGCCGGGGCACGGTGCCGGCAGCGCTTGCGGTAAAGCGCTTGGTGCCATACCGGAATCTACGGTAGGTTATGAACTGAAGTACAACAACTCGGTGAAATCGGCCTCTTCTGAAGAGGAATTTGTGAAATTTATTCTCGAAGGGCAGCCGGAACCACCTCTCTATTTTGCCCGGATGAAGCGTGATAACCGCAGGGGGCCTGCCGTTATAGGCGGAGTTCCTTCGCCAAAACACCTTACTCAGAAAGAGCTGAACGAACTGCCGCAAAAAAAGAACGCCGTAATTCTGGATACCCGGGACCGCGGCGATTTTGTGTCGGGGCACATATCGGGCTCGCTTTCTTCGCCTCTTGATAAGCAGTTCAACACGGTGGCCGGCTCGTACGTAACCGAAGATAAAGACATTTACCTGGTTGTTCGCAAACACAGCGTTGATGAGGCCACACGTGAACTCTATAGAATTGGCCTCGATAATGTTGTTGGTTACTGCACTCCCCAGGATCTGCTGATGTATAAAGAACAGGGAGGCGATATGCAGGTTATGGAGATGGTAACGTTTGATGCTGCAGATAATGGCGCTGAAGACAGTGTGATACTGGACGTTCGGAAAGCTACAGAATATGCAGAGTCGCACATCGATGGGGCTATAAATATTGCTCATACGAGGCTTTTAGCAAGGAAAGATGAAATACCTTCAGATAAAAAAATCTATGTTCACTGTATGACAGGTGCCCGGTCTGCCGTGGCTGCGGCCTTCCTGCAAAGTGAAGGGTATGATGTAGCGCAGGTCGACGACCTGTTTGCAGAGTATATGTCGAAATCTGTAGAAACCTGAGTTCGATTATAAACCAGAGCAAACAGCACTCCCCTCCTGCCTGCCTCGATACCCCGGGGTGTAAGGAGGGGACTTTTATGACTCCAAAAAAGCCCATTATTAACCGAACTCAGGCTAGAAGCTTAGTAGCTTCGGGTTTAAGATGGCAATTAAAAACGGAGGCTGCCATTAAACTTGAATTATGAACCAGATCATCAGACATCTCGGCAAGGTTTTCCCGCTCATCCGTACGCTGCAGAACTACAGCAGGGAGGCTTTCAAGGGAGATGTAAGTGCGGGTTTAACGGTGGGTATTTTGCTTATTCCCCAGGGAATGGCCTACGCCATTCTCGCGGGAATGCCGCCCGTTTACGGGCTCTACGCATCCATTGTCCCGCTCTTTATTTATGCTCTATTCGGCTCGTCGAGGCAGCTCGCCGTTGGGCCGGTAGCCATGGTGTCGCTTCTGGTAATTGCGGGCGTGGGTGAGTTTGCAGAGCCGGGAAGCAGCCGCTTTATTACTCTTGTCATTCTAACGGCGTTTGGAGTGGGGCTTTTTCAACTATTGATGGGAATCTTTCGCATGGGATTTCTGGTCAATTTTCTCTCCCATCCGGTACTCAGCGGCTTTACCTCTGCGGCCGCTCTGATTATTGGTGCCAGCCAAATTCCAAACATCACCGGTATAGATCTGAACGGAGCGGCGAAGGTTCACAACATTTTGTTCGAAACGGTGCAGAAAATAGGTGAAACAAACCTCTATACGGCTCTTATTGGCATCGGATCTGTGGTTGGTATTATTCTCATAAAGAAGTGGTACCGCAAAATCCCATCGGCACTTACCGTTGTTGCTGCCGGTATACTCATTACATACCTCTTTTCGCTTCAGGATACCGGTGTTTCTATTGTGGGGAAAATTCCGGAGGGCCTGCCCTCTTTCAGCGCGGAGTTTTTCTCCCTGGAAGATCTCAGGCTTCTCTTTACTCTAATTTTGGTGATTTCTCTTGTGAGCTATATGGAATCGATAGCGGTAGCGAAAGCCATTGCGAAGAAAAAAGGATACAGAATTGATCCGAACCAAGAGCTTGTTGCACTGGGAAGTGCCAACATTGGCGGAGCATTTTTTCAGTCGTTTCCCACAACGGGAGGCTTTTCCAGAACAGCCGTTAACGCACAGTCGGGCGCTGGCAGTACCGTGGCTTCCATAATCAGCGCGGCAATTGTGGGGCTTACCGTGCTTTTTCTCACGCCGCTCTTCTATTATCTTCCCAAAGCCGTTCTGGCCGCGATTATTATTATTGCCGTTGCGGGCCTGTTTAACCACAGGGAGATGGTATATCTCTGGAAAACAGACCGTAAAGATTTTTCGATGCTTGCAGTTACGTTTTTGGCTACGCTCATTTTAGGAATCGAAGAGGGAATAGGAATTGGAGTGCTGCTGTCACTTGTGCTCGTTATTTACAGCAGTACCCTGCCGCACAGCACCGAGCTTGGTCGCCTTGGCAGTACAGGAAAGTTCAGAAATGTGGATCGCTACCAACAAGCAATTGTGGAGCCCGAAATGCTAATTTTCCGGTTTGATGCATCTCTCTATTTTGCCAATACAGACCATTTTATCGACCGTGTAAATGCGCTGCTCGAAAAGAGAGATCAGGAGCAGCTAAGGGCTTTTATACTGGATGCTTCCGCAATTAACTATATCGATTCTACCGGTATTCATGCCCTGGAAAAGGTTTGTGAAACGTTAAAAAAGAAAAATATCAGCCTGATGATCGCCGCGGCAATTGGGCCCGTGCGCGATAAGCTGAAACGAACCGGATTGACGGAAAAAATAGGGAAGGAGAATTTCTTTTTTGATATTGATGACGCTGTGAGGTACTGCCATGAGAAGTCCGGAGACCATCAAGAGAGTGAATTTTCTCCCCTGCAAACTAACCTTTAGCCGCTGGTACCTGCTGTCTTTTTGAGAATTAATGGGTATCTTACACGATTGTGATTCGAAAGGAGCCGGAATGATTTAGAAAATCAGGAAGTTTATGGTGAATCCATAACGACAAACAGAACGGACTTTCGATGCTGAAAAAAGCTGCAATCTTAATCTTAGTTACAATCCTTGGTATTGGTATGTTTAACTTTTTTTCCAAATCTGACGATACAAACCTCACAGTAGAAGAATTTAAAGAGAAGTTCCGGGAAGGTGAGGGTGTGGTGATTGACGTGCGCACCAAAGACGAGTACAACGCGGGACATCTTGCCATGACCGATGCTCAGTACGACATCATAAATGGTGATTTTCAGGATAAACTTCCGGAACTGGATAAAGACAAAACGTACTATCTCTACTGCCGGTCCGGAAACAGAAGCGGACAGGCCGCTAAAATGATGAAAAATCAGGGATTTGAAAACGTCTATAATATTGGCGGATACAGCAGATTAGCCGCAGGCGGGCTGGAGACCAAGCAATAATTTCATTTTTATAAAAGAATAAAAAATACATAAAGATGGACATCTCAGAAAAAGAGTACGCAGAGATTGAAAAGATGATTGGAAGTGAGGAGAGCGTTGTGGGGATCGATGCCAAAAAAACTCACATCATCATTATTCATATGCTGCGTGAATTAACGGATAAAGTAGAGGGTCTTGAGGAGAGGATTAGCGAACTGGAAAGCCGAAGTTAAGAAAGTTCTGCTCATTTTTTGTGCGCTACCCCGTGGATGACCATCGCCTTACCCGAGTGGTATTTTCCTTCGTTGAGCAAAACCTCCTCTTCTCTGATATCTGGCAGTTGAAGTCCAAGCTTAATAAGCATCGAAGAAAACGGATCCGGCTCAAACAGCATATCGATCGATTTTGGGCCGCCGGAACCTCTGCCAAGCTGCTTTTTGGAGTATAGTTCAAAAATCAGTTTGCCCCCTGGTTTTAACCCTGCCGATATTTTTTTGATGGCTACTGTAAATAGTTCAGGCGGAAGATGTACAAAGATCAGTGCGGCTGCGTCGAAGGAATTGCTCGGGACAGCTGCCGTTTCCACCGATCCCAGTGTATACCGAATAGTCGTTTTATACTCTCTGGCCAGCTTTAGCGCCTTTTCTCTCCCCGTTTCACTGATATCAAGCGCATGAACGTCCCAGCCTCTGGTCGCTGCATAAACGGCATTTCGTCCTTCGCCTTCCCCGGGCATGAACAGCGATCCGGGACTCAGGCGATCCAGCTCAGCTTTAAAAAACAGGTTTGGCTCTTTGCCATAGGCATAGTCACCATCAGAATAACGATTGTTCCAGAAATCTTTCACGCGGTCATTCCTCCGTCAACCGGGAAGCAACTGCCCGTGATGTAGGAGCTCTCATCAGATGCCAGAAACAGCACCAGGCTGGCAACCTCTTCATTGTTTGCATATCTGCCCATCGGGATGGACTGCTCAAACCCTTTTTTGGCATTTTCTGCATCGCCCGGTGCAAATCCCTCTTCAAGCGATCGCATCATCCGGTTATCCACCGGCGCGGGGTGAACGGTATTTACGCGGATATGATGTTCTGCACCTTCCAGAGCGGCCACTTTCATGGAGCCTACTATGGCGTGCTTGCTGGTTACGTAGGCCATTACGTTGGGTGTGCCCTGCAGTCCGGCAACAGATGAGGTGATAATGACGCTGCCGCCTCCGCACTTTTTAAGCAGTGGGAAACCATGTTTTAACCCAAGCCAGACTCCTTTTACGTTCACGTTCATCACCTTATCGAACTCTTTTTCCGGGTACTCGGTGAGTGGTTTCACCACACCCTCCACTCCGGCATTTAAAAAAAGAATGTCGAGGCGGTCAAATTTGTCCTCAGTTTGTCGGATATATTTTCGGGCTCCTTCATCGGTTGAAACATCAGCCGCGCAGTAGTCAGCATGATCGCTGTCCAGCGAAGAGACAGCCTTTTTGAGAGCTTCTTCATCGATATCGACGAGCATTACGCCTAAAGCTCCTTCATTTAAAAATCTGCGTGCAGTAGAAAGGCCTATACCACCGGCGCCGCCCGTTATGACGGCCACTTTATTTTTCAGCTTCATAACGACCTCCGCATTTTGTTTTCCTGTATAGTAAAATAGCAAAGCTCTGTGTGTATGCTGTGAAATTACTCGCAATAGTTTGCGGCGGGTGGCTTCGCAGCGATCACTTCACGCACAAGCACATTTTGAAAGGGAATCACACCTTTTGAATATGGATCAAGGCGTCCTGTAAAATGTATAAATAGCCGGTTGGCGGTTTGCTCGTACTGCTGTCGTAAACAGCTCTATCGAAGGTGAACATCTGCAAAGCGAGCAATGCAGGTGGTATCAAGATTGTCAAATCTGTAAAAAGAAGAAGAAAAAATTAGCTTTATGTTGATCGGTGTGGGTAATCACAACGAATCAGTCGGCATGATTTCAGATTGAAAGGTTTCATAGATGGAACATAATAGGATTTTGTATAAGTCTGGCCACCTATCTGGTATTTTTTTCATGAAGGCAACTATCTAGTGAGAAAGTTTCTCAGGTAAATTCTACCTGTTTCTGTCTCAAGCTAGCAGGCCGTCCCGAAGGGATCCCAAGGGAAAGGCCTTCCACACCTCAGCTTGGGGCACTCGCCCCAAGGTTACGGTGGTAATCAAGCCCCTGGCAGGCTGACAGCCTGCGACAGCTCTGCGTTTAAATATTTTGTAAGGCATTCTCTTTTTTCGGTTCATAGTAATAATGACACACGAATTCTATGAATCAAAAACCTGATACCCAACGAGCCAATCCCTTGCCAAACTATACGTACACCTGACGTTTTCAACCAAACACAGAAACCCGTGGATTCCACATACGATCAACACCGATTTGCATGCGTATGTGGCAGGAACCCTTAAAAACGTTGATAGTCCGGCACTTATTATCAATTTTGTTGATGATCACATTCATGTGTTGTTCCGGTTATCCAAAAACATTACTCTGGCCAGGGTAGTAGAGGAAGTAAAGAAAGGCTCCTCCAGATGGATGAAGCAGCGGACAGGTAATTCATCGTTTTATTGGCAGACCGGGTATAGTGCATTTTCGGTAAGCAGTTCGAGAGTAAACAGTATGACACGATATATCGCCCGTCAGCAAGCACATCATAAACACCTGAGTTACCGGGAGGAAATCGAACGATTTATGAAAGAATATGATGTGTTGGAGTACAATCCGGATTATTTTTGGGAGTAGGTTTTGGATGTGAGGCATTATCTGTGGCAGGCTTTCAGCCTGCCGCTGAAAAGGGGCTTTTGGCAGACTTTGGGCGAGTGCCCCAAGCTGAGTTCCTTCATGCCTTTCCCTGGGGATACCTTCGGGACGGCCTTGGGACATCCACCGTTGCATGGTGGATAAAAAACACATAGCAAATACAACGTACCAGCTTCTTCATCTAATGGAAGAAATGGTTAGTGGGCAGTGGCATATCGTCCTCATATTGTCAATCATTGACACAGAACTCCCCACACAATTCAACATAGAACCTAACATTTTCACACTGGGGTAAAATTAAGAGTAAAACGCAGAGTCCGATTCCGCTTTTTCTATCAACAAAGCAGCAGGCTTAAATCGCTTTCCGAATTTATCTGCAAAACCGTTCATTTGATCCACTAACTCACTGGCACCACGGGCATCGGCATAGCGGAACGGTCCGCCTGTAAATGGCGGAAATCCAAGCCCGAGAATAGCACCCAGGTCACCATCGGCTGCATTGAGCAAAATGTTCTCCTGCAGACAGTATATGGCCTCGTTGACCATCATCAGCGTAAGTCGCTGCTGAATCTCGCTGTCGTCCATCTCTTTGCGAGAACTGCCGCCAAAAAAGGAGTAGATCTCCTGGTTCGCCACCTTCTTTTTGCCATCAGAGTATTTATAAAAGCCGCGGCCGTTCTTCCTTCCCTTGTATCCTGCCTCCACAAGCTCGGCTGCTTTTTTGCTGGTTTTGGCGCCTCTCTGCTCAAACGTTTCACTAAGAACTTCAGCTACATGCGCGCCCACGTCAATCCCAACTTCATCGAGCAGGGCGGCCGGTCCAACCGGAAATCCGAACTGTTTCATGGCCCTGTCGAGCTGATCAATACTCACGCCCTCTTCGAGCAGGAGAAGCGCTTCATTCATAAATGGTGCCAGGATACGGGTGGTGTAGAAGCCGGGCCCGTCGTTTACCACAATCACCGTTTTGCCCTGGTTCAGCCCCACTTCGTAAGCGGTGGCCAGGGCTTTTTCTGATGTCTGTTCAGTTTTTATAATTTCGAGCAGCGGCATTTTCTGCACCGGAGAGAAGTAGTGCATCCCCAGAATGTTTTCCGGCCGTTTTGCTTTTTTTGCGATGTCGGTTATGGGCAAGGATGATGTGTTGGAGGCAAAAATGATATTTTCTGAACCCGCTTTTTCCACCTCTTTTACAATCGATTGCTTCAGGTTCAGGTCTTCGAATACCGCCTCAATAACGAGGTCCATCTGCTCAAACCCATCGTACGATTCGGTGGGGTGAACCAGGCTTAGTTTTTCATCCTTTTCGAATGAGGAGAGAATTCGTTTGCTGACTTTTTGATCCAGGTTGTCTGCAATCGTCTCTTTTCCCTCCATGGCGTTTTCAATGGACTGATCTTTAAGCCAAATGCTGTATCCGTGATCCATGCTTACTTCCGCAATGCCCGATCCCATCAGTCCGGCGCCCAGAACGCCAATTTTACTGACCTTATTAGCGCTCTCTTTATAGGGGTTCTTTTTGGCAGAGTTCATCGCAAAGAAGAGCTGCACCAGTGCCCGCGATTCAGGGGTTACGGCAAGTTCCCCAAACAGTTCAGATTCATACTTCAGTCCTTTTTCCAGTCCGTTTTTCAGCCCGTACTCCACGCTGTCGATAATTTTAAACGGAGCAGGATAGTTTCCTTTGGTCTGCCCGCGCGTTCTTTTTCTTGCCTGATTAAAAATCACCGCCCTGCCAACAGGATTGCCTTCAAGAAGTTTTTCTGCAGTGCTTCTTTTGTCGGGTTGATTCGTTTTCTGCCCGGCAAGTTTGTGAACGGCTTTTATCCCCGCTGTTTCCACGGCATGTTGATGCACAAGCTCATTTGCAAACCCGGTTTTTCCGGCCTGATAGCTGTACATGTTTTTCCCGGTAAGCATGTAGGTGAGGGCCTTTTGAACGCCGATAAGCCGCGGCAGCCGCTGCGTGCCGCCCATACCCGGCAGGAGGCCAAGCTTAACTTCGGGCAGGCCGATTTTAGTGGACGAGTGATCCGAAACAACCCTGTAGTGGCAGGCGAGTGCAAGTTCGGTTCCGCCACCCATGCAGGATCCGTGAATTCCCACAACAACGGGCTTGGAAAACGTTTCAACCCGGTTTAAAATCCGCTGGCCGGTGCTGCTCAGCTCAGAAAGTTCTGCTGCCGTTGTTCGTGTTTTAAACATCTCGATATCGGCACCGGCAATAAAATTGTTCTCCTTTCCGCTTATCAGCAGAGCTCCCAGAAGCGAGTCGTCTGACTCCAGTTTATCCAAAAAACCGGAAAATTCATCAATAAGCTGCTCGTTGAGCTTGTTTACCTTCTCTCCGGGGGTATTCAGCGAAATAACAGCAACTCTGTCTTTCGTTTCAACTTGTAAGATTTTTTCTTTTTTATTCATGGGTTTAAGCTTTTAAAGGCAAAAGGTCCCGGAGGTTCGGGACTGCGAAAAGCGCGCAGCAAAATGCGGCACGTTTTATTTTTCAGTTTCATCAAATCGCTCAATAATCATCGCGTGCCCCTGCCCTCCGGCAGCGCAGGCCGCGATGAGTGCGTATCGTCCGTCTTCATGAATCAGCCGGTTGGCGGCTGTAGTTAAAAGTCTTAATCCTGTGGCGGCAAAAGGGTGCCCCAGGGAAAGCGAACCGCCCCACCTGTTCAATTTCTCGAGTGGAACTTTGCCCACAGCCTTTTTCCGGTTGAGCCGTTCCCTGGCAAAAGAGTCACTTTCAAGTGCTTTCAGAACGGTGAGCATCTGTGCGGCGAACGCCTCGTGGAACTCAAATACATCGATATCATCGAGTGTAAGCTTCATGGCGTCCAGTACCTTTGGAACTGCAAATGCCGGGCCGATGAGAAGCTCGTCGCCGGGACGCTGTGCCACATAGGTAAACTCACGGATGACCGCTTTCGGCTTGTATCCGTTTTCGAGGGCGAAGGTTTTATCCATAATCAGCCCCGCAGATGCGCCGTCTGTTAAAAATGAGGCGTTTCCGGCGGTAACAGTACCGTGTGGCTTTATGAACGCCGGTTTTAGTTTGTCAAGTTTCTCCATGGTGGTATCGCTGCGAACGCCGTTGTCCGACTTAATAATGCCGTTTGCGTTCTTTATGGAGACAGGCACTAGTTCCTGAGCCAGATACCCCTCCTCTCCCGCTTTAAACGCAAGCTGATGGGATCGCAGAGCGTAGGCGTCCTGCTTTTCACGGCCAATCTCATATTTGGCAGCCATCTTATCACAGCTTTTTCCCATGGTTTCGCCCGTAGAGAATTCCGAAATGGATGGAATTTCAGGTAAAATGTCTGATGGCTTCAGCCCTTTCAGAAAAGAGAGCCAGTCGGAGGCACTCCGGTACTTCTGCGTTTCGAGGAGCTTTTGTCTGAACCGTTTTCTGAAACGGATGGGAATATCACTCATCACTTCGGCTCCGCCCGTAATTGCTGCGCGGATCTGCCCCGATTGAATAGCATTTACAGCCGAAGTCGCCGCAACGTTTGATGAGATACAAGCCATGGAAAGCGTGGTTGCGGGAACAGAGTCGGGCAGGCCGGCGGCAAGCGTTATTTCCCGTGCGATATTGCTTGTATTGATATCCTGTATAACATTGCCGAAGTATACGTGACCAATATGGTTACCGGTTAGTTTCGTATGGCTGATGAGTCCGGATACGGCAAGCCGGCCAAGGTCGTAGGCAGAAAATGTTTTAAAATCGGTTTGAGAACGTAAAAATGGCGTACGAACACCGTCAATAAAAACGGATTCTTTAACGGTCTGCTTTTTACTCATCAGTAAAACCTTCGGATTTGCGATTTAAAAACAGATTAACAGTGTTAACCTCTTCCTATAAATAAAAAATAATTTCCTTAGTAAAAACTGTTTTATTCAACTGAGATTGTTCTTATATTTATGGCTCTCTAATAGAGGGCGCTTAGCTCAGTTGGTTCAGAGCATCTCGTTTACACCGAGGGGGTCGGGGGTTCGAATCCCTCAGCGCCCACATCAAGACACAATAAACAGGACAGTTCATATGATGGGCTGTCCTTTTTTTTTGAACCCATTCGATTTCTCATAGATTTTAGCCGGCAAACTCATAATTTGGGTACATAAAAAGGTTATCGAAAGATTAAGAGAACCGAAAAAACTGAGAGATCATTAGCTGAGAGACCTATCCTGAATGACGCTAAACCAAGGACAACTCTTAACATTTAAGCACAGAATCATGAGAAATTTATTTTATCTGCTGATATTAGTACCCTTTTTGACTTTAAACGCCTGCGAAGATGCATCCGTTAATGAAGAAACTGAAGAGTGGGTACACCTGTTCAATGGCGAAAACCTCGATGGCTGGGATATCAAGATTGCCGGTTACGAACTGAATGATAATGTATTCAATACATTCCGTGTGGAAGATGGTATGCTGCGCGTATCGTACGATGATTATGAGGAGTGGAATGGAGAGCTGGGTCATATCTACTATCATAAACCATTTTCTCACTACCGAATTGTTGTGGAATACCGCTTTAATGGTGAACAGGTGGCTGGCGCTCCCGACTGGGGCTTACTCAACAATGGGATAATGATGCACTCTCAGCCCGCCGAAACGGTTACAATGGATCAGCTTTTGCCGATCTCTTTTGAGATGCAGCTTCTTCATAGTGAAGGCGATGTCGTTCGCCCCAATGGTAATCTTTTTCTGCCGGGTACTCAGGTTATACTTGGGGATGAGCTTACGGAAGAAGACTATTTTACTTCTTCTTCAGAGCCCTTTTTTGGTGAGGAATGGGTACGTGCCGAAGCTGTAGTGCTTGGCGATTCTTTAATTCAACACTTGCTTAACGGCGAGGTAGTGATGGAATATTCCAGCCCGATTATGGGTGGTGAAGGACCGGAGTATTATGATCCTGAAGTGAAGATTTATGGGAAGCCGCTAACAGAAGGACACATTGCTTTTCAGGCTGAGACACATCCAACTGATTTTAGAACGATTAAAATTCTGCCTCTGAAAGGCTGTATGGACCCCGATGCAGTCAATTTTAAATCGTACTATGTTGCAGGCGAACCGGAAGCCTGCGAGTATTAATATTCTGAAGGTGCTGTAAAATGAAGTGTTCGACCCCTTCAACGTTACATCAAAACACATAAAATCAAACAGATCAGTTCATATAATGTAATGGGCTGTCCTTTTTTGTTTTAAGCAATGAGTGAGAGCCTTTTTACTTAACGTGTTTACCGGTTTTGGGTATAAGCCATGATGCTCAATGTATGTAGAAATTATCATCCCCTATTCGGGAAAGGCACCCGAATTCTCCCCCTTTAAGAGGCTGTTAGAAAATAGAACAAAAAGCTTTGCAAGCACTCGCTTTTGAGGGCGTGGCAAAAAACAAATGGCTGATGTACTTGACTATGTATTTTCGCACAATCTCTCGAAGGGGATCGGGGGGACGATCAGCCTACAAAACAAGTTTACTAAATCGTAACAGTACAAATTGTTTTTGAAATTAGAAGAGATGGAGTCTGTCTCAGGCTTTTCCCCAGGGGATCCCTACTTTGGGACAGCCTGCAGGCAAGTCTCGTCTGTAGACTTGGGGCGATGCCCCAAGCTACGTTATAACAGGCTTTCAGCCTGAAATACTACAGCCCAGGGCAACACCCTGTGTAGAAATACGAAAACCAATGGCAGCCTGAAAGAGGTTTCGATTTGTTCAAGCAGGGATTTGATTTTGAGATCCATACAAAATCTGGCATCCCCTGGAAAGCCGTGCTTAAAGAGACGTAGAGATCAAAAAAAGAGGCAGAAAAGCGCCTGGAAGAATTACGGGGGAGCAGTAACCGGAGTGAACTGGTAGGGCCATTCGGTCTGAACGAAATGAGATTCAGCCGGGATAAAAGCCGGCGCTCCATCGTCTTCAACATTTATACAGATTTATAGCGTATTTTTAGGGTGCTATGAAAATACTGATTGTAGAAGATAACGCGGAGCTTCTCCAGAACATGGTTACCTACCTTGAGAGGGAGGGCTACAGGTGTGAAGAAGCGGCGAATTACGATGAAGGTTTCGATAAAGTGATGTCGTACACGTATGACGTGGTTCTGATTGATATCATGCTGCCCGGCGGCAACGGCCTTCAGCTGCTAAGGGAGCTGAAATCAGTGAGGCCGGAGACAGGGACCATTATTATTTCGGCCAAGAACTCGCTGGATGACAAGGTTGAAGGCCTTGATCTTGGTGCAGACGACTATCTCACCAAACCGTTTCAGCTGCCGGAGCTGCAGGCGCGTATCAAAGCCGTAAACCGGCGGAATAATCTGGGCGGTGAGGAGATTATACGCATCAATGAAATCTTGCTTAATACGCAAACAAGAGAGGTTTTTATTGATGAATCCCCCGTGGACTTAACGCCCAAGGAGTACGACCTGATGCTCTATTTTGCATCGAACAAAAACCGCGTTCTTTCGAAGCAGAATATTGCCGAGCACCTTTGGGGAGATTATGTGGATCAGCTCGACAACCTCGATTTTGTTTACCAGCACATCAAAAACCTTAGGAAAAAACTCCTTAAGAGCGGTGCGGGAGACTATATTGAGAGCATCTACAGCATTGGATATAAACTGAACGACCGGTTGCGAAAAGCATGAAACTGATTACCCGCTTTATCATTATTTACCTCACGGTTACCGTTATTGTACTGGGAATAGGCGGAGTGATATCCTACGAAATTATTAAGTCGGAGGTGGATAAGGAGCTGAAGTTTGAGTTTATGGAGCGGATTGACCGTGTAGCCTACCTGCTCGAACGCGGCAGAGATTTTCACGGGAGCAGGCGCAATATTGAGGGAGACCGCAATCTTGTGGTTGAGCGCCTGAACAGAGCCGTAGAGCCGCGGGATGAGGTGACGGATACACTGATCTGGCACGACCGGCTGGAGCAGAATGAATCGAACGTAAAAGTGTCGGCCTACAGAAATATTAACGGGGAGTCGTACTACATTTCTACCCACGGGGCGATGATAGAGTCGGACGATATTACTGAAGCCGTGATTAAAACCCTGTTATGGATACTTGGATTACAGATTTTAGGTGCCTTTGGGATTGGATATTTTGTATCCGGCCGGCTATTTAAACCGTTTCGCGAATCGCTTCGGAAAATCAAGACGTTTAAACTGCAGGAAAAAAAGTTTATACCGGCCGAAGAGACCGGCGTAGTGGAGTTCAACGAGATGAATGCCTTTGTGGAGGAGATGACCCGCAAAGCCGTGCTGGACTATGAAAATCTGAAGGAGTTTGCTGAGAACGCATCACACGAAATTCAAACGCCGCTGGCGATTGCCCGGGGGAAACTGGAGCTGCTCTCTGAAACCAGCCTTAATGAGGAGCAGTATGGCTATGTTGATTCTCTTGAGCGAACCGTGAAAAAACTTTCCCGCCTCAGTGAATCGCTGGCACTGCTTACCAAAATAGATAATCACGAATTTGACAACGGCGATGCACTAAATATCAGCGAATTAATTGAGGAGAGTATTACGCAGTTCAGTGAATTCTTAAGTTTACGAAACCTTAAGTTAGAAACGTTCATCGATGAAAATGTGCAAATAAACATGCATCCAGTTCTGGCAGATATTTTGTGGACCAACCTGTTTCAGAATGCGATAAAGCATAACATCGAAAATGGAAAAATACGGATAGAGCTTACAGCGCAATCACTTACCATTACCAATACAGGTAATGAACCTGCGGTTACACCATCTAAATTATTTGAGAGATTTCAAAAATCTGATCAAAGCTCTGATTCCATTGGCCTTGGTTTATCCATAATCAAACGAATAGTTGAACAAAATGATTATGAGATCAACTACAGCTATGCAGATGGCTGGCATACGATCAAAATGATATTAAATGGTGTAAAATAAAATCAACTTCAAAATTGATTCAGATTTACTTCAATTTTAGGGCAGTTTTGGTCGGTAAATTGGTGTTGAAACAAACCAAATCGATCATGAAACATATTTACAAATCTATATTTATCTGTTTAATCTTCACCCTGGCGGCCGTCCCGTTTGCTGTTGCACAAGACTCATCGGAGGCCGAGGTTACCGGAACCGTACAGGATAACGATGGGGAAGCCATTCCCAACGCTACTGTTGCTCTACTGAATCCGGACACGGGTGAGATTGAAGACGGAACATCAACCGGCCCAGACGGTGGTTTTCAATTCTTGGCAACCCCAGGCGAATATACCCTTCGTATATCCTATATATCATATGAAACGGTAACAATGGCAGTTACAATCGGTGCGAATGAAACGTATGATGCCGAAGTAATCACCCTCAACCCAACGGAAGCAACACTGGATGAGCTTTTGGTTGAAGGCGAGCGCTCCTATATGGAGATGAACTTCGACAGCCGGCGATTTAGTGTGGGCCAGGATATTACCAGTCTCGGAGGATCAGCACTGGATGTACTGGACAATGTACCGTCGATCACCACAGATTTTGAAGGAAATGTAAGCCTCAGGGGAAATCAGGGTGTGCAGATTTTGATTAACGGGCGTCCTTCGAGTCTGGTCCGAAACGGAACAGACGCATTGAGCAGTATTCCCGCAAACCTGATCAGTGAAGTGGAGATTATCACTAATCCGTCGGCACGGTATGCGGCTGATGGTACTGCGGGCATTATCAACATAAAGCTCGTAGATGATGTGCGCCTTGGGTTTAATGGCGGGTTGCAGTTCAATACCGGGTATCCGCAGGATCATGGAATTGGTGCAAACTTCAACTACCATAAAAATAATATCAACTGGTTTATGAATTTTGATATGGAGTATGAGAACTCACCTCGTGAGGGGCGTACATTTCAGAGTTTTAGCGGTGACACGACTTTTGCCTACAGGGAAAACAACGAATCGATTGAAACGGAAAGGGAATTTGGTATAAACCTCGGTGCAGATTTTTACCTGCCGTCCGACCAAATACTAACCGTAGAGACACGCGTAAATATCGAAGCTGAACTTGAAGATACCGACCTGCTTTATACAGATTTTGATCCCGGAAGCGATGAGGTTTTTCAAAACATTAGAAATGACTGGAATATCGTTCAGGAACTTGATCAGAACGATGTGCTGGATGGCCGACAGGGCGACTACGATTTCAGGGTGCAGTACGAGAAAAAATTTAACGGATCTGAACATCGCCTTACTGCAGATGCCGATTTTGAATTTGGCAGCGAAAGCCAGGATGGAGAACTGTTAGAGCAGTTTAGTACCGGCGGAAGTGGAATACAGGACCGCAATAACCAGCGAACATTTTCTGATGATCAGTTTCGCGAACTTCGGGTTGATATGGATTACCGTCAGCCTTTGGGCGACAGCGGACGTTTAGAGGCAGGGTTCAGAATTAATTACGACTGGCTTGAACAGAACTATCGTGTGGAGGAGCAGATCAACGGGAATTGGGTGCTTGCAGATAATGAAGTGGCTCTGAGCGACAATTTTACCTATAATGATAAAGTGAATGCCGCATACGCATCTATCGCAGGTGATTTGGGCGTATTTAATTACCAGTTGGGAGTGCGCGCTGAAAATACAATTATTGAATCGAAACTGACGGAGACAGGCCGGAACAGTGACCAAAATTATACCAATCTTTTCCCAAGTGCTTTTTTATCGTACTCCGTAAACGAATTTAACTCCTTCCAGGTAAGCTACAGCCGGCGAATTTCAAGGCCCAGAATCTGGTGGATTCTTCCCTTTACCGAAATCTCGGATGTTCGTACCCGAAGGGTCGGGAATCCGGAATTGCGTCCTGAATTTGGAGATTCGTACGAAGCCGGATATCTGCGAATATGGGAAAGCGGCTCACTGCTTACCAGCCTCTATTACCGCTACAGAACGGATGTTGCTGAAAGAATTACAACCATTGACGGGAACGGAATCACAACCTCACAGCCTATAAACCTGGCTACCGAAAAAGCGTGGGGGATTGAGTTTTCTGCCGACCAGGAACTGCTGAGTAACCTCCAGCTTATGGCGAGTCTGAACCTTTTTCAGGCGAACCGCGACGGCGAGTTTGAAGGAGTACAGTATAGCAGCGAGTCGGAATCCTTTACTTCAAGAATGAGGCTGCGCTGGAGATTTGCAGAAAGCTGGAATTTCCAGGCGAACGCCTTTTACCGTGGCGCGCAGCAGACCACACAGGGCCGCGAAGACGGCAGCCTCTTTTTTGGCGGGGCACTGGCGAAGGAGTTCCTGGATCGAAGGGCAACCATTTCTTTAAATGTACGGGATCTCTTTAATTCACGCTTAAGCGACCGCGAAGTAATCAACCCAAACAGTTTTACCCAGAGCAGGTACGCCTGGTCAACAAGGTCCATCAGGCTGAACTTTCGCTACAACTTCAGCAGCGGAGCTAGCGGTGGTGGCGGACGATAGTATTAGCGTCACAAATTTTGCTTGATTAGAGATAAACAAAGTGCATAAGCCGACTATGAAAACAGGCCAAAAAAGTCCAAAAAACACTAAAAATTCAGGACTTCGGGTTTTTTTGGCTGTGTAACATGCTTTATAAAAGGGTGCAACCCGAAGCGTATCTGCTGCACTCTTATCGGCCCGCACATTTTACGCATCGTGTGGTGTAGGGCATAATTTTTAAACGACCGAACGGGATCTCCTCTCCGCACTTCAGGCAGGTGCCAAGCTTATTCTTATCGTACCTTTCAACAGCCCGTTCGAGCTTTTGCAGGGTTCGTTTTTTATCGCGCAGGGCCTTCTCGTTGATCGTTCTGTTATTGATGGCGTCCATCCGGGAGAGCCTGCCGATGGAGTTGTCGAGCGTGATGGGTTTCGTGAGCTCGATTAGCTCGATAATCTCTTCTCTGGTCGACTGAATTTGTCTGTCGATAACGGTTTTCAGCTCTTCTTTTTCCTGGTTTGTCATAATTATGCCTGATTACATCAGCGATAAAGATAACGAAGATTGCATGAAAGGGCATGTCTGGTACAAATGGTTATTGCGGATTCGATCTTCACCACCCCGGGGCAGTGGGTTTGATTAACGCTCAAGTCGTTATCGAGGGGGAGAGGTCATAGCCTTGCAAGGAGGTAAAAGACGTTGATTACGACTACAGAACAACCATCGGATTCTGTTTTGTGCATTTGGTAAGTGATAGCCCGATGGTATACGGATATATGCCCGTTTACCTGGGGCGATGTGTTATATCACCCCCTCAGGGTCTGAAGAAACCCGCTTATCAGCGATTTACTTTTCTGATCCTGATTCGTAAAAAGGGTTTAAAAAGCAAAATCTCCAGGATTAATTCGTATTGCAGGATGATTCAAGTACTCACACGAATCCATAAAGCCAAAATATTTCACCGATTGATCAATTAATCCACCAAAGGGTGCCGTTTAATACCGTTGCAAAACTTACCCAGGCAATATAGGGCACCATCAACCAGCCTGAGAGTTTACTCTTATAAAAGAAAGCGATCGTTGTGAGAACTATAAAAAACAGCAGAATAATAATCTCCAGAAAGGCCCAGCCAATCTGATGCAAACCAAAAAACAGCTGAGACCACAATCCATTGAGTACCAGCTGAACCAGGAATAGTGAGAGTGCTACCCGGGCCTGGCCAAACCGATATTTTCGCCAAACATTCCATGCGGCAATACCCATTGCGGTATATAGAAATGTCCACACAGGGCCAAAAATCCATGCCGGAGGGTTCCATTCAGGTTTTTGAATAGATTCGTACCACTCGGGAGAGGCAATTCCCGGAGAAACCGTTGCCCCCGTCCAGGCAACCAGGTAGCAGATGCCAATCCAGCCGGCCAAAGCGGCTACATTTATAAATGTTGAAGGTTTATTGTTGTTCATTTTCGTTTTTTTTGATGGTGAAAATATACAACGAATACATTACTGCAAACATCTGTCAGAAAGGTATCGTTTTTCAGAATATTAAAATTTGGTGATTTAAGCATGATTTTAGTCCTGAATTAATTACTTTCAGAAGCATAAAAAGGTAATTTCTTAAGTTGTTTTGATGGTGACCGAATGAAGAAATATATCGCATTCCTGATTGTTCTGTTCACATGCACTATGTATATATCCCCTGCAGCAGCACAGCAGATTGAGCACGCTGCGGGTGGCTTGAAGAGTTTAGCCGTGCCGGATGTACAGCATATCTGTACACTGGACCCTACCGATGTTAACGCACACTTTTTTCTTGAAGCAGACCCCGAGATGCAGCAGCAGTTCAAATCGTTGTCCTCTGCCAATTTTGAAGTAGACTATAAAGTGAATGAAAATTCCTGCGGGGCAAGCGGCTGGCCGCCACAAGCGCTGCAGGCGTTTCAGCACGCCATGGATATCTGGTCGGTGCATTTGAGCTCACCAATACCCATTAAGATCGAGGCGTTCTGGACAGAACTTGAAGAGCGGACTCTGGGCAGTGCCGGACCCACACGAATTGTTCAGTTACCGGGTGTAGGTGAACCCGATACGTGGTATACCATTGCACAGCTGAGCGCCATGAGCGGCAGAATTCTGAGGGAAGAAATTGAAGGTGTAGATTACGATATCAGAATAAATATGAACTGCAGTTTCGGGAACTGGTATTTCGGAACGGACGCTAATCCGCCCGAAAACACGATTGATTTAACAACCGTTGTGCTTCACGAAATCGGGCACGGAATCGGGTTTTTTGGCAGTATGTCGGTTCCGGAAGGCTCCACAGTTGGAGAGTGGGGAACGGGGTCGAGCACGCTGCCTTTTATATACGACCGGTTCGCCGTAGATGGTGACAATACTTCTTTACTTAATGAAAACGTGTATCCCAACCCCTCAACCCAGCTGTTTGATGCGCTTACCGGCCGCCGGGGCGGGGTGTTCTTTGATGGTGAAAGTGCCCTTTCTACTCTCGAAGATTCTCCGGTTGAGAGTGCGAAACTATATACACCGGAAGAGTTCAGCCAGGGGTCGAGCTACTCCCATGTGGATCAGGAGACATTCACCATGACACCCAATGCCCTGATGAGGCCTCGAATTGACCGCGCTCTTGCAATACATTCACCGGGACCGCTGTTTTGTGGTATTCTGAATGATATGGAATGGCCGCTGGGAGCGGGCTGCCTCAGCTTTCTGGCTGCTGATGCGATTGTATCTGTGGAACCGGATGACATTGATTTTGGTGTGATCAACAGCGATGAAACCGGTCAGGTTTCGTTTGAAATTTCTAATGACGCATCGGCTAGCGTAGATTTGGCAGGTAACATCGGGATAAATAGTGAAAATTTTGTTCTGCAAGGGAGCGAAGCGTTTAACGTTGAGCCCGGCGGTTCGGTTACAGTGGATATTCTGTACGAGCCGGATGATGAGAGCATTGACAGCGGCACTATGGAAATTTTCCACAATGCCAGAAATGTAGCATCCCCGATCCGGGTAAATATTACGGGTGAAGCGCTGAGAGCCGGGCGCCTTGTAAAACTGGAACAAAGCTTTCCGAACCCAACAGTGGGGTCACAGGCATCACTCCAAATACCCTTTGCCATCTCCGAAGATTCGAACGTAACTCTGGATGTTTACACGGCAGATGGAAGGCTGGTGAAAACGATTATTGACGGTGAAATAAGGGATGCCATGCGGTACGAAGAGCCGGTTACTATGGGCGGACTGGCCAGCGGGGTATATTTTTATCGCTTAATTGTGGACGGGAAAGTGGAAACCGGGAAGTTTATGCACGTGTTGTAGTGTCGTTTCAAGCATAATCTTTCGATTGTTGTCGACATAGAACCGAGGCTGTCTCAAAAGGATTGACGATGTGCGATGTTTCATCTGGATCGTGAAAGTCATCCGAGGAGTGCGGGAGTTTCACTCCTCTTCCCAGCGCAGCACCGGATATCCATCCTCGTTTATTCGCCAGATGTTTACCCAGTCAAACTCCGGCATGTTCTGCTCGGCGGCCGTTCCGGTCATTTGGGCGGTGGACAGGCCGGTGGCGCCTTCGGGGTTTCCCTGATCGACTCCTGTTTCTATTCCCGTTGATCCTTTGTCCCAATATCCATGGTCGATTGACCCTAAATTCTCTCCAGCAAAAGCTCCAAACAAGGATAGTTCTTCCATATTTCCATCAACGGATATGGACCCCGCAGTGAAGGCATTTCGAATCACACCCTCTGAATCGTTTCTACCTGCAAATCCTCCTAAATCGGATTTAATATCAGGTTGATCATCTTCATAAAGTTCTATTTGATGGTCAGCAATTACGTACACATCTTCTATAAGACCTTTATTGTTACCGACAAAGCCATTGGAGTAGCGGTAACCATTTATCTTTCCTCTTAAGACAGATGAACGTATCATCCCTTCATTGTTTATAATGAACCCGGCTGCCGCGATGCTTCCAGCGATATTTACATCGGCATTAGATTCGTAAATTTGTCCAAAATTATCGCTTACAAATCCAGAAGCTCCCTGTCCATCAATTTCCCCTTTTACTTCAGAGCTGAGAATAGATCCACTATTATACGTCACGAGTCCTGATGCGGTAAAGATTGTACCAGATATATATCCTTCAAACGAGGATTTTTCAATGGTACCCGTATTTATTCCTACTAATCCTGCTCCTCCACTGGGAAGAGTTATTGACCCTATAAAATGGCAGTTTTGTACAAGGCCCCCGTCATTCATTCCGGCAAGTCCGCCCACTCCTTCCATGTCGGCTATATCATTATTCTGAACGTCTGGTATTTCGCTTAGTGATGGAGTTTCCTTTCTGGTAAGTGCTGCAGTTCCTGTATCTGCCTTGACAAGCTGTTCACGGTTGTCGATGGTGATGTTTTGGAGTAATGCATCTTTTGTATATCCAAACATGCCGTTATGAGGGTCAAACTTGTTAAAGTTAATTTTCAAATTCATGATGGAATACCCGTTTCCATCATACGAACCGGCAAAGGGGTGTTCGGCGTCTCCGATGAATTTAAAACCCGAGCCGTTTTGCAGCTCCTCTGATGCTGAGGCATCGATGTCTGCCGTCTGAATGAAGTGCTTATCCAGGTTCTCTTCAAGACCGATGGCTATCAGGTCGTCAAGGCTGTGTACCTGATAAGGGTTGGCTTGCGAGCCGTCCCCACCCATGGTGAGCGGTGCTCGTTTAAAAACAGCAGTAATTACTTTGTTGCTGTTCATCGTCAAATCTGCAGGGTTTGACTCTGTGGTCAAATCACCCGCCCACCGGTCGAACAGATAGTTCTCGGCTGGGATGGCCTCCAGCTCCAGGTTTGCCCCTTCATCAAAACCACCGGGAAGCGGGTTTGTGGTTCCGGCACCTTCCGGGGTGATCTCTATTGTAAGGGTATAATCGGGCTGTTCAGGCAAAACAGGTTCGCTGTCTGTGGTGCAGGCGGAAAGCGCTATAAGTACAATGTAAATAACAAAAAATACCTTCGTTATTTTAAAATTAGCTTCCATAACATTAATTAATAATAAAAATTTTGATATCAACAAATGACTACCATCCATTCCAAATCTCTGAACCAAATGTTTCATCAACAATTAAAGTTTGCATATAACTGTTACCTATTAAACGTCCATTTTTATGTGTACAGGTACCATTTGCGGTTGCATTATTATTATCGACAGGACCATTTTCACAGCCTCTGGGACTATCGCAATCAAAGTTTGCTTCATTAGTACCCGAAATGAAGTTAATATCTTCACAAGAATTATTATTCGGGTAATAATTTCTTGATTGGAATCCTACATTAGAAATTCCAGTCACTCTTTGACTATACATTTTATTGTCTCTTATCTCGATTAATGTTCCACCTGCAACACCAAGCCCACAACCTCCAGGATTAACACCAATATTACCTTTGGCTTCCTGATACATTCCACCATAATCTCCTAGCATAATCATACATCCCGTATCGTTTACCTTCGTTGCATGTCCGTTATTTAATAGCACTCGTGCCCTGTTGTCGTTTACCTGAATATAATCACCACTTGTTCCTTCTGAATTGTAAATATTTATCCAATCTTCCAACTCTGCATTGCCATATCCGGTGGTGTGCTCCAGAGAATTTCTATTTACCCGAATTCCTTCCCCTTCACATTTATCACACTGGAAAAAGTTTCTTCCGGGATTTAGTGCTTCGTTGTTATTTACCTGGAGTGGGCCAATACAATCCGTAAACAGAACACCGGAAGATACATTTTGAAAGTTGGAATCTCTGACTTCAATATTTTGGCAGTTATCAAAATTCACAGCACTATTATACTTTCCATTTTTTGACGGAGCAATATTTTTAAACGTGACATGATGAATGTTAATGCCAACACTATTGCTTGAGGTTGAATGGATACCATGTTCTGTATAGTTTTGGATAGTGAGGTGAGAAATGGAATTGGCTCTCAAATAACTTCCCGAGAATGCCTGCTCATTGCTATTCATGCCGTCTAATACCGTGGTTGCACCAGAGCCCACCCATGTATCTCCGGACTTTGTGTTATTGATTTCTTGTTGAAAATAGTTCCCTCTTGTAAGAAAAAATGTTAGACCACGGCCACAGATATAACTTACAGTATTTAAATTGTCGCCCGGGTATAGATAGACCGTGGTACCGACCTGATTGTACATACTTTCACATAACGTTCCTGTTCTTGTTAATGAACTTCCATTAAGGGATTCTGTATTTGCAACCAGTGATTGCGAGTGGGTAGCATCATAATAATCCAGAAGCATCCGCCTGATATCTTTCGCCTTTATTGTCCGTATTTCCGGCCGTTCATTGGGATTCTCTCTTAAGGCCATCTGATAGCGACGCTGTATGGACTCGAGCTGCTTTTCATTGAGTTCTCTCATATTCAGGTTCAGCGCGGATATCTGGCGATCAATTGCGCGAAGAAGGTTTCTGGGAAGTTCTACGGTGTTTTCTGTGATCTTCAAAATGGGCTTGCCAAGCTCCAGAAGCTGCTTATCGGTTACGTCCTCAATCTCTTCTCTCTGCATGCTCTCTACTGTGGCGAGCATCTCCATGAAGTTCTTATGATTCTGCTGAGGGTCCTTTTCCGAATGAGTTTGAGAATTAAAAAGAAGAGAGCCGTCCAGCTCTGCCGTGGTCATCACATTGCCAGATGTCGATTGGGGTTGCATCTCCTGGCTGCCGGTCAGGGATTCTTCGCCACAGGAGAGGATGGTCAGTGCGCTCAGCCCTATCAGCAGTATGGACCAAAAATGTTGTGTATTAAATGGGGGGGTATGGAATGTGTTCATAGTCGTTATCTCTGTTATTGATCGTTGATGAATACCTGCTACTCGAATTACTTTTTGTCAGAATAGTGGCTTTCTTTATCTCTTTCTCCTAAACTATGAAATAAATATTAAAACTTCCTAATGATTAGGGGTAAATAGTACACTTTTTCTGATAATGGTTGATAGAGAATGGCAGATGGTCACAACATCGGATAGCGTCGAGCCGGTTAATGTCCAGCGAATGCTTGAACCACGTGAGTTTCATTGTTCCTGCCAAATCAAAGATCGCAGATGCCACATCGTGAATCGAACTTCAACCTGACCTGTGATTCACGATCTTTGATAGACGATGTGCTATGCTTTGTCTGGACTATGAAAGGTATCCGGCGATTGCGGGAGTGTGCTTTACAGATCGCAATATATAATTGGCATAACAGTAGTGTGGCTCTCTGTTTTAGGCCAAAACCAGTTAAAATGCAGATGGAGCCAGGCTCGTTAAAAACTCTTTAAATTCTTCGGTATCGTATTTTGCCAGCCCTCGTTTTTCAAGAGCCAATTTGCCATCGGCCGAAATTACATATGTTGTGGGAATAACTGTGCTCTCATACGTTCCGGGCGCTTTTGTACGGTAGTGGTAAATGGGCAGATCGTATTCTCGTTTTTCCATAAAAGCTTTTGCCTTCTCAAAATCCTCATCCATGGAAACAAGCACAAAGGCAACATTAGGATTGTCCCTCAGGTCGTTATAAAGGGCCTGAATGGACGGCATTTCTGCAATACATGGCGGGCACCAGGTGGCCCAGATATTCATAAACACCGCTTTTCCTTCAAACTCATTGAGTGAAGTAACGCTGCCGTTTTCGTCAGCAAAATAAAATTCACGATTTGCCTCAGGCAGGTTTGCCGTTTCTGCGGGAATATCGGGCTTAATGAGACCTGTAGCCAGTAATCCTCTCTGCATGGTTCCCAGAACCTGGGTGTGCCATCCTGTAATGTAGAGCAGGCCTATAACGCCCAGGATAACACCCCACTCGATAAAGGTCCGGCGCACCGATGCCTTTTTTTCTTTTTTCTTCTTTTTATTCATGCTTCAACAGACTCATGGCCTTATTTTAATATCTATCTTTTTAGCCTGTCCCTGCTCTTTGTTGCGGATAGCAAGGGTTTGCTGAACCCGGTTTGCAATCTCCTTAAAAACAATGGCTGATGCAGAACCGGGATCTTTAGCTACAACCGGCATGCCGTCATCACTGGTTTTTCGCACGTCTTCGCGCAGGGGAATTTCACCAAGGAATGGTACTTCAAGTTTTTGAGCCAGCTTTCGGGCCCCGTGTTTTCCGAAGATGTAATATTTCTTTTCGGGCATATCTCCGGGTACGAAATAGGCCATATTCTCTACAATCCCCAATACGGGCACATTTACTTTGCTGAACATAGCAACTCCTTTCCGGGCATCATCGAGCGCGACGGTCTGCGGCGTTGAAACCACAATCGCGCCGGTTAAAGGCACGGTCTGCACAATGGTCAGCTGAATGTCGCCGGTTCCGGGGGGGAGGTCAAGAATCAGGTAATCGAGTTCGCCCCACTCAACTTCCTGCATAAACTGTTTAACAGCGCTGGTCACCATGGGGCCGCGCCAGATCATAGCCTGATCCTGATCTACTAAAAAACCCATTGAAACAAGGTGTACACCATGCTTTTTAATCGGAACAAGTTTCTTCTGAGTGGTAATGTTTGGTCGTTCTTTTACACCAAACATTGTGGGTACGCTGGGTCCGTAAATATCCGTATCAAGCAGACCTACTTTTGCTCCGGTTTGCGCCATGGCAACAGCCAGATTAGCAGCCACGGTAGATTTTCCAACCCCGCCCTTACCCGAGGCTACCGCAATTACGTTTTTTACTCCCGGAAGAACCGGCGCCTGCTGCGGAGATGGCTGCTGTTTTTCGGGCTCAGGCTCACCTTCGAGTTCCCGCTGTCTCGAAATATTGATTCCGACTGTGATGTCGAGCACAATTTCGGGGTCCACAAATTTCTTTACGGCACCGGTAGCTTCTTTTTTTAAATATGCGGCAAGCTCGTCATCTTTCTTTGGCAGCTCGAGGGTGAAAGCCACATACTTCTCCTGTACAATCAGGTCCTGAATTAAATCAAGAGTAACAAGATCTTTTTTATAGGATGGGTGTATTACCTGAGACAGTGCGCTTTTAATCTGTTCCTTATGAATGGCCATAACCAAATTTTGTAGTTATTAAGATGAGTTTCTAATATGTTAATGTGATACTGACAGAGTGATCAGTACAATTTAAACGGTTTGCGTGAATAACGCCCGGGGCCAAAGATAGTGAGAATAGTATATAATTTAAATGAAGGGAGTGTGTTTAAATATTTGTTTAGTTGTTTATAGTGATGAAGAATAGTTAACTTTACGGTTCTGAAATACACGGATTTCTATCAATCAAACAAGTTTTAATTAGTTATTTTCAGGCATCAAGACGCATTAAGCAGGATGTTTAAGAGTATTGAGGGACTATGCCGGTATATCAACTCATAACCAATGGCTTATCGCATCAAAATAACAGATCTGGCTGCCACAAATGGATTAGCAGTTGCCGTTTAACGGTAGATTTAAATCATAAAAAGCAGACCGATCAAACAATCAGTTAGTTACCATGCCTAAAAGAACGCCGCTTTACGAGGAACATCTTCAACTAAACGCCAAAATTATCGACTTCGGCGGTTTTGATATGCCTGTGCAATATTCAGGAATAAAAGAGGAGCATACCGCTGTGCGCGAAAAAGCGGGGCTCTTTGACGTATCTCACATGGGCGAATTTTTTGTAACCGGGCACAGCGCCGCCGCCCTGCTTCAGAAAGTGACGCTGGCAGACATTAGAAAGCTGGTGCCGGGAAAAGCGAAATATACCGCTATGTGTTACGAAGACGGCGGTATTGTTGATGACCTGCTTGTATATATGCTGGCGGAAAACGAATATATGCTGGTAGTAAATGCATCCAATATCCAGAAAGATTACGACTGGATAGCCTCCCAAAATACCATGGAAGCAGATCTCGAGAATCGGTCAGACCGTTATGCGCTTTTGGCTATACAGGGGCCCGAATCGGTTAATATTTTAAAAGAATTAACGGATACCGATGTAGAGTCCATCCGTTTTTACACGTTTGAAACGGGTGCGGTTGCAGGTGAAAAGGATGTTATTATTTCTGCAACCGGCTATACCGGAGAAAAAGGTTTCGAGCTTTATATCGATACTGAAAAGTCTGATGCAGTGAAAATCTGGAAGGAACTGATGCAAACCGGCAGAGAGCGCAGAATGTTACCGGCCGGCCTTGGTGCACGTGATACGCTGAGGCTGGAAATGGGATATCCGCTGTATGGCAATGATATCACAAAAGATACCACTCCTGTTGAAGCACGTATGAGCTGGCTCATTGACTTTGACAAGCAGGATTTTGTTGGGAAGAACGTTCTTCAAAATCAGAAGACAAATGGCGTGTCAAGAAAGCTGATGGGTTTTAAGATCGAGGAGAAAAGACGCATACCGCGCAGCGGGTATACAATAAGCAGTGAATCGGGAGATGAAATTGGTTTTGTAACCAGTGGAACCCAATCCATTACATTGGGTATAGGCATAGGTATGGGATACATATCAACAGAAAAAGCATCGGAAAACGAAGAAATTTATATTAACATCAGGAATAAACGCGTGAAAGCCATCGTGGCTAAACCACCATTTATCAAAAAATAAGTAAACTATATGTCTGAGAAACAAACACTTGACGTATTCTATTCGCTTCACTCATTTCAAGAGGATGAGTTGCGAAATAAGTCTGTGGTTATTATTGATGTGCTTCGCGCATCAACAACGATTGTAACTGCACTGAAAAACGGCGCAAAGGCTATAATACCGGTTGGCGACATGGGCGAGGCAAGTAAAATTGCCCAGAATGTAGACTCTGATAACTACCTTCTCTGCGGCGAAAAAGACGGTGTAAAAATTGAAGGTTATGAGCTTGGTAATTCCCCGCTTGAGTTTACAAACGAGGTAGTTGGCGATAAAACGCTTATTTTTAATACCACAAACGGCACAAAAGCGATAAAAAAGTCTGTAGGCTCATCCAATATTTTTATTGCGGCTTTTCTGAACGTAAGCGCCGTAGTAGAAATATTAAAAAGACAGGAAAAAGATATTGTTCTGTTCTGCGCAGGCTGGAAAGGAAGGCTGGCATTTGAAGACATGCTTTTGGCCGGTAATATTATTCACTTATTAAATGACGGCACCCTGCCTGAAGATTCTACCGACGGAGCCAGGGTAGCCCATGGCATCTACAGTATTTACGGAAAAGATATTCCAACAGTAATTCATAAATCGAACCATGCAACCCGGCTAAAAAGTATTGTAGGAACCGGGGATATCGACTTCTGCAGCCAGATCGACACAACAGATATTGTGCCCAGGTTAAAGGACGGGATGATTACCCTCAATAATGGCTAAAAAAACACGTTCAAATACTTCTTTTGGTAATTTCGATGATAAGCGAAAAATGGAAGTGGCAGGAATTTTTATCATTGCCCTGTCCTTTTTGCTGCTTCTCAGCATCGCATCCTATCATCCGGGTGACTATGCCATTGTAAAATCCCTCTCGTACGACTCAATTTTATCAGTTGATCAGGATCAGTCGCTGATGGTTCAAAACTGGCTGAACGTGGTGGGCGCCTATATCGCATTTCTTCTCGTGCACACTATGTTCGGGTATGTAAGCATCCTTTTCCCAATTATTGGAACAAGCGTTGGGTGGGTGATTTTCAGGCAGAAAGATGCAGCACTGCTCAAATGGCCGGTTTTTTATGGTTTCTGGATGATTTTGCTGATTTCGACTACTTTAGGCTGGTTTTATAACGAGTACGAAGAGAGTTTTTCGATGGCGTGGCCCGGCAATCTTGGCATCACTCTCGCTGCCATGATGCAGAATATTATTGGGGTTGGTTCCATTATCCTTCTCATTGTCTTTCTGATGGTATCGCTGTTAATTCTTGTTGACCGAGATATTCAAAAAACCTTTGATCGCCCCAAAGAGTGGCTCTCAGCATTCAGGGAAAAGGGAGAAGAGTCGCGTAGAGAGAAAGAGAAGAGAGATAAAATTGAAAGCCGCCAAAAAGCAGAAGAAGCTGAAAAGTCTAAGCTAAGTAAAAGCCGCGGGAGTGATGATAAAGGTGAGGAACCGCATCATAAAAGTATTGATGAGATTGTTGCCGAATCGGAAGAGGAGGAGAGGCAGCGATTGGAGTTGCAAAGAAAAGAGGCTGAGGAAATTTCGGGCCGGCCGCCAAGAGCTGTTCTGGATAAGTCTGAAATGAATGATTCGAAGGAGTCTGAAGAAGAAAAGGAGGACGATCTTGAAATGTCCGTTTTTGTAGGTAAAGGCGAGGAAGAGGCCGGCGCAAAAGAGCTCGAACGGCAGAATAAGATCAAATCAAAAGAGGTTCCCGTTATTAAGTATAAATTCCCGGGAATTGACCTGCTCGACTCACCGCCAAATGAAGGCAACGAGGTGGATCTTGAGGAGATCAAAATCAACAAGAAGATCATTCTTGAGAAATTAAAGCGCCACAAAATTGAGATTTTAAGCATTAATGCAATTGTTGGCCCAACCGTTACTCTTTATGAAATTGAACCGGCACCTGATGTAAAAATCAGCAAGATTGAGAGCTATGCAAACGATCTGAAGATGGCTACCGCAGCGCACGGACTTCGTATTATCGCTCCTATTCCGGGCCGCTCGGCTGTGGGGATTGAAGTGCCCAATAAAACCCGCGAAACGGTATACATTAAATCTGTCATTAACACGAAAAAGTTTGTTGAAACCGATTTTAATTTACCCGTTGCTTTGGGTAAAACCATTGAGAACGAAGTGTTTATGATCGACCTGACCCGGATGCCACATCTGCTCATTGCGGGTGCTACAGGCTCGGGTAAATCGGTGGGAATAAATACGGTAATTACCTGTCTGCTCTATAAGTGCCATCCCGACGATCTTAAATTTGTATTGGTAGATCCCAAGAAAATTGAGCTGTCACTCTACAGGAATATTCAAAACCACTTTCTGGCAATGCTGCCGGGATCCGAAGAGCCAATTATCACCGACACCACTGCCGCACTTGAAACTCTCCAGAGTGTAACCAAAGAGATGGACGACCGCTACGACCTGCTGAAAATGGCGATGGTCCGGGATCTGAAATCGTATAACGAAAAATTCGACGGCGGTGATCTTGATGAAGAGCTCGGGCACAGGCATCTTCCATACATCGTTGTTGTAATTGATGAGCTTGCCGACCTGATGATGACGGCCGGAAAACAGATTGAAGAACCCATTGCCCGTATTGCACAGCTTGCACGCGCCGTGGGTATTCATCTTGTGGTGGCCACACAGCGCCCCTCGGTGAACGTGATTACAGGAACTATAAAAGCGAATTTTCCCGCGAGAATGGCCTACCAGGTTGCATCGAAAGTGGATTCAAGAACCATTCTTGATACGGGAGGAGCCGACCAGCTCGTGGGCAGCGGAGATATGCTGTTTTCGAATGGTGCCGGAATGACCCGGATTCAGAACGCTTATGTATCTACCCACGAAGTGGAGGAGATTACTTCATTTATTGGGAATCAGCGCGGGTACAAGAAACCTTTTCTGCTCCCTGTGATTCAAGAAGAAGAGTCGGGCATTCCCGATCCGCTCGATGATATAGATGAGCTGTTTAAGGATGCCGCAAAAATAGTGGTTCTGCATCAGCAGGGGTCGGTATCATTACTGCAGCGTAAATTGAAAATCGGATACAACCGTGCCGGCAGAATTATTGATCAGCTTTACAATGCCGATATCGTAGGCCCTTTCCAGGGAAGTACGGCACGTGATGTAAAAGTAACCGAAGAGGAGGAGTTAGATGAAATTTTTAAAGATCTTGGATTATAGAATAGCGCTGTTGTCAGCACTCATTTTAATGCCCTCAATGGCTGTTCAGGCACAGTCTCTGGATTCGCTTCGGGCAAAATTTGAGAGCGGAGAGGTATTTAGCTCCTCTTTTGAGCATATCTATAATGATACATTTACGGGCGAAACCCAGACGACTACGGGCACCATCTGGATCGATAGCAGCCAATATAAAATTGTGAGCGAGAATAGTATTATGGTTGTTGACGGTGAAGTCTCTTACGTTTACGATAGTTCAAAAGACCGCGTCATTATCAGTGAATATGTAGAAGAAGATGACGATTTTGCCCCGTCGAGGATGCTTCAGGGGGTAGATAGTTCATACTCAATTAGCGAAGAACCATATAGCGAGGGCGGAGTATTGATCAATATGGTTTCAGATGATCCCTTTTCTGTTTTTTCTGAGGTTTCTGTGGAACTAAATGAGTCTGGCATTCCTCAGCGAATCGAAGCAATAGACCAGGTTGAAAATGAACTCGTAACAAACTTTTATGACGGCAGGTTTATCAGCGCATCAGACACAATTTTCCGGTTCCCAAAACCCGATGGTGCGGAAGTTATTGATCTGCGCCACGAGTCTAGATGATGAAAAAATGGCTGCAAATAGCGGGTTCAGTGCTTGTGGCAGCTCTGTTTTTGTGGCTCGCATTTCGCAGCATCGATGCTGCTGCTCTTTGGGAACAGATAGGCCGGATTTCATATGGATGGATTCTGTTTTTTATCCCGGCAGTGCTTTTCAGTCATTTCCTGCGTGCAGAACGCTGGCGTCTCCTTCTTCCCGAAGAAAATGAAGATGCATACAGAAGTACACTTTTCGCAGGAGTAATGCTCGGTTATGTTGTAAATAACATTATCCCGCGTCTAGGTGAACTCTCCCGGCCGGTTTATGTAGCTAAAAAGGAAGCCATAAGTACCGGAAACCTGATTGGCACGATCGTGGCCGAAAGGTTTTTTGATCTGTTTGTGCTGGGATTGCTCACAACGTTCTCGATTTTCTTATTCGCCGGTAATCCTGTGGTTATTGAAAACCTGTTTGGAGTGAGGAGCTGGAGCTGGGTTCACTACTCCATTATCCCCGTCTTTTTTCTGATTTCAGCGCTTGCAATCTGGTTATTTCACGGAGTAATTGTTTATCTCGATGAAAAAGGGAACATAGAGAACAAACTGCTGTCGAAAGTCATTGAGACAGTTCGATCTTTTAGTGAAGGAATTACATCATTAAAAAAAGTAAAAAACTGGCCCCTGTTTACAGTTCTAACAGCGGGTATTTGGTTTGGATATGTACTAATGACGTACATTCCGCTCTATATGCTCGATTTGCACTCTCTGTATGGTATAACGATAACAGATGCCGTGGTGCTGACAGTGGTTTCGTCGGTTGGTGTGAGTATTCCAACACCGGCAGGCATTGGTTCGTATCACCTGCTGATGCAGCAGGCAATGCATATTTTATTTGGAGTGGACCTGGTTACCGCTCTCACTTTTGCCACGGTTTTACACGCGGTAAATGTGCTGGTGATATTTCTTGCCGGCCCTCTTATTTTGTGGTGGGATAAATATTACACACTCCGCTATTTCAAAGAGCGTTAGAAGTTAAATTTTCGATAAAGAAATAGTATCTTCAACAGTCAGGCCAAATTAAGCTTTGTTGAAGTTGCTCAATCTCATTTGCAGCCGGGATTCATTTATGAAAAATCACGTTTTAAAATCTTTACTCCTGTTATCTCTCCTGAGTGCAGGATTTGCCACAGGTACTTTGGCCCAGACACAGGCAGATACGGAGCAGTCTCTTCTGCCCGATATAGATCCGCAGGATATTGAAATCCGCAGCCAGTTTCAGGCCCGCTTTCCCGGGCTTGACCGCCAGCCGATACTGGGATTTAATCCGCGGCCGCGCGTTTATCAGATCGACCCAAACCGAATGCCCTATCTGGAAGATGAAGAAGATGTGCTCGCAAGTTTGCCGGTTGGCAGCCTGGACCGTCCCGAACCTCCGGAGTATAGTGCACTGGGATATCGCAGTCCCAAATATGCGTTTTTGAGAATGGGAATCGGCAGCGATATCACTCCCGAGGCCGATGCTTTCGCCACGGCACGAGTGGCCGATAACAGCTGGGTTTCGGGAAATATCCGTTTCACTTCCAGCGACGGGCACGAGGAGCAGCTAAACACCGGCTATCGTCTTTTCGATGCGGGTATAAACTCCTACACCCGGCTTTCAGACAAAACGACCATGCGGGTAAATGCAGGCATTATTTCTAATTTCAACCGGCAGCTGCAGCTGGGCACAGAAAATGAAAGCCTGCTTCAGGCTGAGTCTAAAATTGGAGTGGACGGTTTTCGCGGAGGTGTAAACCTTGATTTGTCTGAAACAACACTTTCGGGCACAAACATTGTGGTGTCGGGGTATGCCAACAGTTTTACTGCGGATTCCGACCTTGAACCGTTCAATACTGCAGACGCCTCAGAGTGGGGACTGCGTGCAAGCGGCGTCTATTCGCGCCTTGGCAATCATCTGAACGAAGTACATCGCTTAACGGTGCAGACCCAGCTGGGCGGGGTTGACCCGGTATTCAATGAGTCCACAAACTGGTCGGTAAGCACGCTATCTGCTCATTATGAGCGGTTGTTTAACTACCAGACCGACGTAAAAGCCAGTGCTGGTGTAAGTGCGGTTTCCGACAGCCGGCAGGACTTTGTACTCTACTTTGCACCAGTTGCAGAAGTGAAGCATACGGTTTTTCGCGGACTGGATATTCGCTTAAAAGCGCACGGAAAACCATCGCATAAAGGCCTGCTCGATGTACAAAAAACAAACCGGTTTTTTGATCTCGGCAGCAATCTGCGGCATCAATATGAGAAAATGGCGCTTGGTGAACTGACGACAGAACCATTTTACGGTACCAAAATTACAGGCGGGGTATCTGTGCAGGATATAACGAATTTTATGTATTTCACCCGAACAGATGCACCTTACGGTATCAGTGATATTTCTGAAGGATACTATTCGGCTGAATTTAATGATGCATCGATATTTAAAATTTACGGCGGATTTACACAGGATTTGAAAGCAGAAGTTCTCTGGTTCTCGGCTGACGCGTACGTTCAGCGGCCGCGTTTGTCGGGTGAAGACAGGGACATTCCGTATATGGAGACTTTTTCGGTGGCATCGTCCGTATCTTTTCGTCCGGTAAAAGAACTTCTGATTGAAGGGTGGGGAGAATTTAAAAGCGGTCGCGAAAGCCATACCGGCGAATCACTGTCGTCTTACTTTACTCTTGGCAGCCGGTTCGAGATCTCGTTAACAGAGAATTTTGGTATTTACGGTAAACTGCTCAATATTCTGGACGAAGATTATGAGTACTGGGATGGTTACCGTGAACATGGTTTTCGCGGTTTTATAGGTTTAACTGTACTTTTATAGGGTTATGGAATCAAAGTTTATAATCGCCTTTAAAGAGGTATTGCGCGAACAGTTCATAGAGCAGAACACAGTAGAAATAGAAGGCCTCGGTCAGTTCGAAGTGAAGCATCGCGAGCAGCATCAAAAAAAATTCGAGAGCGGTAAAGTGGTTTTGATGCCTCCGGCTGACGTGGTTGAATTTAAATCAAATATCAAAAACTCCTATGAAGATTGACAAGCAAAAACTTGTAGAACTGCTGGTGGATAAAACCAGTATGGGGGAAGAGGAAGTGAAAAGCCAGCTCGACCAGCTCATAGAACGAATAATTGATGCTGCTAAACGGGGAAAAGCTCTCGAAATCCGTGAGTTTGGACTGTTCTATTTTGATGAGGCCGGTGAACTGAAGTTTGACCCTTCGGATGAACTGAGTACAGAAATCAGTTTTAAATATGCCGGTATGAAACCTGTGGAGCTGAAGCCTGAAAGAGACTCATCTTTCCCGGAAGCTGAAGAGGATGATGATCTCGAAGATTTTGATTTTCTTTCTGATATAACCGCCGATGATTCGGAAGTGTATGCCGGCACAGAAGAGCAGCAAGACGTTTTTACCGAAGATGTTAAGCCTGCCGAAAAGAAAAAGGAGACGAAACCTTTATCATTAAAATCACCAGGATTACGGGCTAAAAAAAGATCAGGGTCTTTGATCTGGGTATTTGCAGCGATTATAGGGGTGGCCATTCTTGTGCTTGCTTATCTATATTTTATCGGCTCCCTGGCAACCTCAACCCAGGATGCAAGCCCTGCGGTAACCCAGGTTGATCCCGAATCGCTGAACAGAATGGATGAAGAGGATCAGACTCAAATGACTGATGAAAATGTGAGCGGCCGGCAAGCAGAAACAGAGCAGGATAACGTGACTAATGGAACTGCAGGCGCAGAAATTGAGATCGAATCATCCGTTGAACCACCCGAAGATATAATTCCCACTGATCCGGCGGAACCTGCAGAGGAAACAGATGTATCAGATATAGACCAGCCGCTGTATGGCTTGCGCGGATCGGTAACTCAGGAGGCCAATAACGGTTATTCTATTGTATTGCACTCTTTCACCGAGGAGGAGAATGCACGAAGTGCTTCCGGGAATCTCACGCGGCAGGGCTACCGTGCTATCGTGAGCTCAAGGACAGTTGCGGATCAAACGATGTGGCGCGTAAGTGTGGGACAGTTTGAGACCCTGCAGGATGCTCAGCGGGCAATAATCAATCTTCCGGAACCATACAATACTCAGAATTTTATTCACCGAATACAGATTAACTAACCATCTACATGAACATTTACTCCCTTCTTCTTCTTCAGAACCAAACAGCAGAAGAGGATTCCCTGGCACTTATGCTGCAGCAGGAAACCTCCATGTCTTTCTTCGAGATCCTTTCACAGGGCGGCCTGTTAATGATTCCGCTTTTTATACTTTCAGTGCTTGCCATTTATGTGATTGCGGAGCGCTGGCGTACTCTTGAAAACTCAAAAATGGATATCAATCAAACGCTGAATACCATTGAAACCCTGTTGAAATCCGGCAGCCAGCAGAGGGCAATTCAGTATTGTGAGGAGTACCCGAAACCGCTGGCGAGAATATTAAAATCAGGAATCCATAAGCTTGGCCGGCCCATTCGCGATATTGAAGAAACCATTAAAAATGCCGGCAAAAAAGAGGTGTTTATGCTGGAAAAACGAATGAACTGGCTGGCAACGATTGCCGGTGTGGCTCCTCTGATCGGATTTACAGGAACCGTAACAGGGATGATTCGCGCATTTATGGATATTCAGTCGCTGCAGGGTAATGTGAATCCAAGTGTTTTGGCCGGAGGTATCTGGGAAGCCCTGATTACGACCGCAACCGGATTGATTGTGGGAATTATCGCTTACGGTTTTTATAACTACCTGCACGGTAAAATTAACCGCATGATTTTTGAGCTTGAAACAGCCTCTGCCGACTTTATCGATCTGCTGCAGACTCCTTCTCCCAAAAAACGTAAAGAGAGCTGAACATGGATTTCAGAGACGAAAACAGAAGTGAGCCGCTAACGATGTTTTCACAGTCGTCGCTGACGGATATTATTCTGCTGCTGCTGATATTTTTTCTGCTTACTTCGTCGTTCGTTACCAATTTTGGCATCCGGATTAATGTACCACAGGCCGAATCGAGCGTTACAACGGAGTCAACACAGATTTCGGTAGCCGTAACGTCTGAGGGTGACTACTTTGTGGATGGTGAGCAGACTTCGCGGGCAAATTTGTCGTCGACAATACGATCGGCATATCAGAATAAGCCCGGAGCAACGTTAGTAGTACGTGCAGATAAAGATGCGAGAGTAGATGACGCGGTTATTGCAATGAATATCGGCAAAGCGCTGAATATGAATATTGTAATGGCCACCGAAAGGAATTAAGGCAATTTATGCGCGAATGGATTAACAAACATGTCGATAAAGAAGATCAATTTGGCCTTGGCATTACTGCGGCTATTCACATTGTAATTCTTATTATTGCAATTCTTTACACCGTTGATTTTAATCTGCAGAACCGTGCATCATTCATGGAGGTAACGCTTGGTGAATTCCGAAGCGGCACCATTGCAGAACAGGCCGATGTACAGAGAGAGCAGGTTGCCACGAGACCCGATCCCGTGGAAACTCCCCCCGAAGAACCCGATCCTGAAGTGGAACAGCCGGCCGAAACTCCTCAGAATACCGTTGAAGAGACAACCAAGCCCGTAAATTTACCAGAGCAGACCGAAGAAGTGGTTGACGATGAAACCGTGGAAACCCCCGAAACCGACATTATCAATCCCGAAGTTCAGGAAGAAACGGAAGTTGAAATAGAAGAGGTTGTGCCGCCTCAGACACAGGAAGCCGAAGAGGTTACAGAAGGGGTGGAAGAGAGCGGCGATGAGCGCGGTAATCGTGGCGACCCAAATGCCGATCAGGGTACGGGAAACAACCCCGATCGTTCGGCTCCGTACGATCTGCAGTGGGAGGGAGAGCTCAATCGCTCGCCTGTACAACAGCCGCTGCCATCAAACAGCACAAACGAAGAAGCTGTTATCACAATTCGTTTTGAGGTAAACCCCGACGGTTCGCTGGGAAGAGTGATGCCCCTTAAAAAAATGAATCCCGAGCTGGAGCGCGAAGTGATGCGAACACTTCGCAGCTGGAGGTTCTCTAGATTGCCTTCGGGTGCACCTCAAGAGCCACAGTGGGGCACAATTACATTCCGATTTGTCTTAGACTGATTTTTCCGCCTTTTCTGAAAAATCTTAGCCTTTTTAAAACTATTTCCCCCTTTGCTTCGTCTTATCCACGAATCAAATAAAAACTCTTGGCAAAACAAACCGACATAGCTGTACTTGAGGAAGTTCGAAGGGGAAATTCAACTGCCTTTGGCACCCTCGTTGAGCAGTGGCAGGACCCGATTCACCGCTTCGCGTACCGGTTTTTTTATAATACGGAGGATGCCAGAGAAATTACTCAAAAAACATTTATTCGTGTGTACCGGAACCTAGATCAGCTTGATGACCCACGAAAGTTCTCTCCCTGGATATACCGGATTGCAAAGAACCTCTGCCTCGATGAGTTAAAAAGAGCGGGCCGGCAGAGGAGCTCCCCGCTTGAACTTGTGAAAGCCGGGCAGATTCATAATGAAACCCCTTCAGCCAAAATAGAATCGAAAGAGCTGGGAGAGTGGATACAAAAAGCACTGCTTGCCATCCCGGATGAACAGCGGATGGTCATCATTATGAAAGAGTACGAAGAACTGACCTTTAAAGAGATTGCCGAGATACTGAGTGAACCGGAAAGCACGGTAAAATCGAGGCTTTATTATGGATTTAAAAAGCTGCGGGAGATCCTGAATTCATGGAATATAAACACAAACTATCTGAATGATGAATAAAGAAGAAGCCAGACAAAAATTGATGGAGTATCTGTATGATGAGCTTCCTGTTGATGAAAAATCAGAAATGGAGCGCATAATTGCGACCGATCCATCACTGAAGGAAGATCTTAAAGAGATGAAGCAGATGCAGAAACTGATGCAGTTTGCTCCCAAAGAGAAACCACAGCCTCCGCTGGTGTTTATACAGCCGGATGTAGAAAGTTCATCTCTAAATGACCGGGGAAAAGATAAAAAACGCTTCGCCGGACTACCGCCTGCTGCTGTAACAGCACTCAGTATTGCGGCCTCAATTCTTATTATTCTGTTTGGTTCGGCGCTTGCAGGCCTTCAGGTAACCAGCAGTGCCGACGGATTTTCTGTTGAGTTTGGTGAAGTTGCCACGGTGCCCCAAGAGGATGAACACATTGGAGTAACCGACGAAGATTTGATTCGGCTCGCAGAGCAGATCAGAACAGAAAACTCACTGTTGATTTCGACAATGATGGATGACTTGCAGGACCAGCAGAGGCAGCAGCTGCAGGAAGCCATTCAGGTATTGAATGCCTATTACGTGCAGCAAAGGGAAGAGGACCTTACCATAATTGCAAACGGAATGAACCAGCTGCAGGTAGAAACGGCCTATAAGTTTCTGCAAACTGATGAAACGATCGAAAACATCATTTATGCCCTTAATAATCAATAATCAGACCATTATGAAAATGTTAATAGCTATATATATGGCAGCACTCTTTTCAATGAGTATAAGTAACACAGCTTTTGCCCAAAATGAGGAGAGGGATCGGGATATACGAATTGCGGAGAGCATTTTGGATGAAATATTTTCAGATGTATCAGAGGCTAATCGCGGATTTCCCTTTCGTGACGAAACATCCGTAAAAGGGGAATATATACCCGGTGTTGGCCTCCATTTCTCTGTAGGTGAAAACTATTTCTCAAGAGTAGCAGATATGTCCGGGAGTATCAGTATCAGGGAGGATGACGGTCCGGAGCGGAGCATTTCTTTTGACCGTAAAGATACCGGAGAGCGTCTGGAAGAACAGGAAATAGAAGACCGCTTAAATGATTATTTGACAAGTTACGCTTCTCAGTTGCGCAGTGTGAAAGACGATGAGGAGCTTCGCATTACGTTTGGACTCAATACGAACACAAACAGATGGGTGTCCGTTTTTCAAAGCTCCGAAAGTGATTCGATGGCAGAAAGTAACCGCGCCGTTAGTAAATGGATAAGCGGACGCGATCTGCGCAGAGTACGTGAAGGAGATATGGCATCACCGGCACTGTTGCAGCAGATTGAAACGGTAACGATACCATTGGATGATCAGCCCCGGGATATAGAGATATTTTCATCGATCCTGGAAACAGCGGTAAGGGAGATAGAGATGGAGGGGCTGCGCGTAAACAGAACTGTAAAATCGAACTATATTCCCGGCTGGGGTGTCCGCTACTACATTTCGGCAAGCCGTAGTGGGGGCGGAATTTTTAGTTTTATGAGTGAAGCAGATCAGAATGAAATACAAACGGAAATTGACACGGCACTTGCATTCGATTTTGATTCTGACAGCCTCGATTTTAACATGGAAGAGTTTGAGACAAATAATGAAGAAGTAAAAGGATTGCTGGATTCGCTGGACAAATCCTCTTCTCTGTCTGAAACTATGGACTCACTTGCGATTAAGCTCCCCGAGTTAATGGATTCGCTGGCGGTAGCACTGCCAAAAATGATGGAGGGGATAAAAACAATGTTTGCATCTGAGGAGGTGCCCGGCGATGAGGTTCTGATTGCAGATATGGAGCTGCTCGATAATGAGATCAGGGATATTGCGGAGAACTATGGATCCACTCTAAGCACGCTTAAGGAGGATGAACTGTTTATGATCACCGTTAACTGGCGGGGCAGAAACAGCCTGTTTCCCGAAAAAAGGGTCTACTATATTCCCAAACGGAACCTGCTGAACAGAGGCGAGTTAAAAGTAATAGAGATGTAAGTAACAGTTCGGTATCTCAGCAACAAAGCCCCGACTTCTTTAAATCGTAAGTGGTTTGATTCCCCAACCCTCTGGGTCTGAAAAAGGTAAACGCCCTCCTTTTCCCTACTATTGTGCCATATGGCGCTAACGAAGGGATCCCTATGGGAGGAGCCAGCCCCGTTCCGGGGCGGCATATCCGTAGCCCCATGGGAATGCGCAGCATTTTCGTGGGGTAACGGGATGCCTCGTACATAATAAGCGCCGTAGGCGCGGCATTCATCGAATCCAGAATTCAATTTCAGAGATGTCGCACCTACGGTGCTCCCATTGTTGATGCTCGCCTTCTAACCCAGGGCCACCGCTTCGCAGTGACCCTGGGCTATGGATATGACGCACCCATGGTGCTTGGTGTATAGCCGCTTATCAGGTTCATAGCCTTTTACTTATGTATTTACGAACGGGTTTTTAAGCCACACTTCTTTTAGTTCTGGTTTTTAGGCTTCACATCTTTCAACACTATTCTTGAGATTCAAATCACTCGCATTGAACGAATTTGATACAGAGCCATCGAAGCATCAACCTGATTCCTATTTCTTGTTCTCTCAACCCGGAGGAACGGGAATTTACCCCTTGAGATTCAATAAATAGCATCCCTTTTTCAAGGGTATAAACCAGCCACGTTATGGGGCGGCATATCCGTAGCCCCATGGGAATGCGCAGCATTTTCGTAGGGTAACGGGATGCCTCCTAAATAATAAGCGCCGTAGGCGCGGCATTCATCGAACCCAGAATTCAATTGCAGAGATGTCGCACCTACGGTGCTCTCACATTTGATGATCGCCTTCTACCCCAGGGCCACCGCTTCGCAGCGACCCTGGGCTATGGATATGACGCACCGATGGTGCTTGGTGTATAGCCTCTTATTTGGTGGTTAGCCTTTTAAATTATGTGTTTACAATCTGGTTTTTTTAGGCTCCTCATCTTTCAGCGAATGTATCCACGTGAGATTCCATTAATGGCATTTACCTTTTCATGGGTATAACCCAGCCCCTTTTGGGGGTGGCATATCCGTAGCCCCATGGGAATGCACAGCATTTTCGTGGGGTAAACAGGATGCATCATTAAAAAGAAGCGCCGTAGGCGCGGTATTTGTCAAGCCTCAAATATAACTACAGAACTTTCGCACCTACGGTGCTCCCATGTTTCGCGCCCGATCTTTACCCAGGGCCACCGCTTCGCAGTGACCCCGGGCTATGGATATGACGCACCGATGGTGCTTGGTGAAAAGCCTCTTGACCTCAGATCGATTAATAATCTTTTAAAATTATCCAGGGAATTAGAGGGGTATCCATTGCATTTTTCCACATTCCGGTAAACATCCCGCGTAATCCCTCGTCCGAAGAGAGCCGGAAAAGTTATTAGGGGAGACTATTTCTATTCGTTTTACCGGTTTATTATCTCAAAATCAGAAATGGTTACTCTACAAAATCGGGCAGAACTTCGAAAAACCGGGCGGATGTTTTGATGCCACGGTGAAAATCTTCGAGTGAGAAGCTCTCATTAGGTGAATGAAGCGCATCCCGGGTGAGGCCAAATCCCATTAAAATGGAGTTTACTCCCAGCACTTTTTTGAAATCGGCAACGATGGGTATTGAGCCACCCTCGCGGCTAAACAGTACCTCTTTGTCGTATACATCACCAAACGCTTTTGCGGCGGCTTTCAGGCCGTAAAAATCGAGATCGATCACAACGGGATGTCCGCCATGATGGGCAGTTACTTCCACAGTTACTGTATCCGGAGCAAGTGACTTCACATGTTCTGCAAATAATTTAGCGATCTTATCGGGATGCTGGTCTGGTACCAGCCGCATGCTCACTTTTGCGCCTGCTTTGGCAGGAAGCACCGTTTTTGCTCCTTCTCCCTGGTAGCCGCTCCAGAGTCCATTTACATCGAGAGTGGGTCGGGCAGATGCTCGTTCAAGTGTGCTGTATCCTTTTTCTCCATGAAGGGCGTTGAGTCCGAGATCACTTTTAAACTCTTCGTCATCATGGGGAAGTGCTTTATAGGCTTCGCGCATCTCATCAGTCATCGGCTCCACTGCATCATAAAAACCGGGAATCTGAATAACTCCGTCTTCATCTTTCAGCCTGGAAATAATCTCTGCCAGAACATTAGCGGGATTCTCCACTGCACCGCCAAACACACCGCTGTGCAGATCGCGATTGGGACCGGTAACGTGAATTTCCATGTAGGCGAGTCCGCGGAGTCCATAGGTGATGGAGGGCTGATTTTTGCCAAACATGGCTGTGTCTGAAATCAATACCATGTCGCAGGAGAGCAACTCTTTATTCTCATTGATGAACGGAATGAGATTTGGGCTGCCAATCTCTTCTTCTCCCTCAAGAATAAATTTTACATTTACAGGCAGCTCAGTGTCTGTTTTCATATATGCTTCTATGGCTTTTACGTGCGTAAACGACTGTCCTTTATCATCACTGGAGCCACGTGCGTACACCCGGTTATCTTTAATGGTGGGTTCAAAAGGAGGAGTATCCCACAGGTTTTCGGGATCGGGCGGCTGTACATCGTAGTGTCCGTAAATAAGAACGGTTGGCTGATTTTTGTGCGGGCATTTCTCTGCAGTAACTATTGGATGGCCGGCCGTTTCGTGAAGGGTTACCTTATCGAGCCCGATGGAGGAGAGCTGGTTTTTCAGAAACTCTCCTGCTTTTTTTACGTCGGACTTGTGAATTGAATCTGTACTTACGCTTGGAATGCGCAGCAGATCAAACAGCTGCTCGCGGAAGGTCTCAATATTGGAATCGATATAGTCTTGTACGGTACTCATGTAGTATAATTAGCTTTTTTAGAAAATTGATTATAGAAGATAGCCTATTGAGGAACGAAATTCATTCAGAATTGATGAATCAGGCACTTATTAAATTTGTAAAATCAAAGCCCTTCCCACTCAACGGGTGTTTTTTCTCCGGCCCTGATGGCAATCTCCAGGCGGTTCTCAGGCGGAGGCAGATTACAGGTAGTAAAGGTGTTGAAAGCGCATGGAGGATTGTATGCCTTATTGAAATCGAGAATGGTGTAGCCGTCTTCACCGGCAAAGGGAATGATCATATACCTGCCGGCGTGATAGGTTTCGTCGCCGTTTGTTTCATCATTAAACATGATAAACAGCCCGGAATTGGCTTCAAATGCAATCATTTCGTGCGTTTGTCCATCCGCTTCAAACAGAATATTTCCGGGTGATACAAGATCTACTTTTTCTTCCAAAACGTTATCAACAGTTACGGTAGTGCTGTCAGAATTGGGGATAAACTTCGCTTTTAAGTGCCAGTCGGGGTTCAGGGGGAAAAACGGGAAACCGTCGAATGCGTCCGCTTTTGGATTGTCTTTGTTGTAGAGCCGAATTCCGTGATCATCTCCGCGGCTGTCGATGAACCACTCAAGATCTTTATGCTGCACGCGGGGTCGGTTTTCACCATCAAAAAGAGTGAAATCTGAAACGGGTTCACCATCATGCGTTATGATGACCCCATCCGCAACGTCCATTGTAACCGTGTTATCGGCCAGTGTAAAAGTACCTGCAGTATCGGGAATAGTGCCTTTTGGAAAGGTTATATTGTTCTCCTCTGCACTACCGAAAGTGTTAACGCCTTCGTTTAGCCAGTAGATGGCGTGAAGACGCAGCCAGTTTGTTGGGCCGGTGAGAACACCAACCCTGTACTCTTTCCATTCATTAATGGACTCTTCGTAATTATCGGGCAGCGGAGCTCGTCCCAGGTCCGGTTTGTTACAGCCAGAGAAAATCAGCGATAGTAACAGGAGGAGTGTGTATCTGTAGATCATAACGTTGTGGGGTTAACGTCCTTGCCAGTTAATGGGTTTCTTTTCTCCCGCTTCGATTGCCACAGAGAGCCTGTTTTGCGGGGGTGGCAGCTGACAGGTAGAATAATTGTTATATGCACAGGGTGGATTGTAAACTTTATTGAAGTCGATAGTCGTAATGTTGCTTCCTGGCTCGGGATATTCCACATAAATGTAACGTCCGGCCGGGTATGTTTCGGTTTTATTGGTTTGATCGCCAACAATAACGAACATGTCATCTTCGCTGTCGAGCGCATCAAGGGTGTAGATTTCGCCGCCGATGGTAAATTCCAGTACGCCGGGTGAAGGATAATCAACAATCTGACCCAGAACGTTCGCCACCGAAATAGTGGTGCTGTCGGGGCTGGGGTTAAATCGGGCGCGCCGGTTCCAGGCGGGATCGACAGGGTAGGAGGGAAACCCGTCAAATGAATCGGCCTTTGCGTTTTCTTTATTGTAGAGTCGTATGGCAATGATCTCTTCACGCACAATTACAAGCCATTCCAGGCTTTTGTAGGTAACTGACGGGGTGTTCTCACCATCATAGAGCAGAAACTCTTTCACAACGTTCCCGTTGTGAATAATTTCGACGCCGTCCCTTACATTCATCAATACCCGGTTGTCTTCAAGAATGAATGAGCCGGCAATGTCGGGTAAAATGCTACCGGGAAAGGTATGGTCGGCGCCGGGGCTGCTGCCAAAACTGTTATCACCCTCATTGAGGATAAACATTCCTGCCAGTCTCAGCCAACCGGTTGGCTCTTTAAGTGATGTGATTCTTTCACTTTTCCACTCCTCAATTTGCATGGAATAGTTTTCGGGAATATCAGCCTGTCCAAGCTCGTTGCCTGTACAGGCAACAATAAACAACAGGGTGGTGATCAGAAATAACGGGGATGGCTTTAAGGGTACGTTGTACATTGGCTGATAATAAGAGTTTGTACACTTAATAGTGTATCAAAAATATTACCAATATGACAAAGAAGGTATAATACAGGTTAATTTTCAAGTTGATTGGTGGACTTTTTTGTGTTAATTATCGTTATGTAAGAAATGACATCATTTTATATGAAAACATTAACGATAAATATACCCAACTCTGCAGATATTGATGACAGTGAAGCAAAAATGTCTCTTGCATCGAAACTTTATGAAAGGGGTAAGCTCACTCTCGGGCAAGCAGCGGAAATGACGGGTTATTCAAAAAAAACATTCATGGAGCTGCTTTCCGAGTATGATGTAAATCTGATAAATCATCCTGCTGATGAACTTGAAGATGATATAGATAATGCCCTCAATAACAATATCTGATACGAGTTGCCTCATACTATTTCGTAAAATTGGGAAGCTGAATCTTCTAAAAGAACTGTTTGGCACAATAACCATACAGATACTGTGCTTAAAGAGTATAATGACTCTATTCCGGATTGGATCAGCGTAATAAATCCTAAGACAAACGTCCATAATGAACTTGCCGGTTATCTTGATTTGGGAGAAGCAAGCAGCATTGCGCTTGCATACGAGCACGAGGGATCACTCATTATTATTGATGAAATAAAAGGAAGAAAGGCAGCAAGAGAATTGGCTATGAAAGTCACCGGTTCACTTGGGATTTTGATTGCAGCTAAACGAAATGGGTATTTAGAAGTGGTAAAGCCAGTCATAGACGATATGATATCCGCAATACAAACTTTCGAATATCACAGGAACTGATAGATAGGGTGCTTCAAATTGTGAATGAATGTTGAGCAAACTTAATATTTTGGATGTAAAGGTTACCGAACCGGCAGTGTCACCGTAAATACCGCGCCACCATTAGGGGCATTAGAGGCAGTAATTTCTCCGCCATGCTGATGTACAATATCTTTTGAAATGGAGAGGCCGATTCCCAGGCCGAATTTGATATCCGATTTTTTGGTTGAGAAATTCGATTCAAAAATGCGTTCAATAATTTCTTCATCGATTCCCGGGCCTGTGTCGCGGATCGTTACGGTAATCTGCTCTTCGTTGTGGGTGCAGGAAATTTCAAGGGATCCCTTTTTCCCCATGGCATCGGCAGCATTCAGCACAATGTTGGTCCATACCTGGTTCAGTGCGGCGGGATTTGCGCTAATCAGCGGCACTTCGGGCAGATCAATATCAATATCGTAATACTTAATACGGTTGCTGGTAAGCTGAAGCGTATCGTGGATTCCTTCGCGAATATCCACCTCTTCCCACTCCTGGTCTGTATCGGAACGGCTGTAGCTTTTCAGGCTTTTTACAAGACCGGCAATACGATTACCGGCCGACTCAATATTCTTGAACATTTTACCAAGATCGAAGTACCCCAGGTAAAAGTTGAGCTCATCAGCGTCGGAAAACGAAATAGCCTTGATTTCATCAAGCACAGGCTCCTGAATCTGAGCCAGTAATCGCAGTTGAGACGGACCCGCATGGTCAAACTCATTTTTGAGCTCGCGTGTTTTTTTTCTGAGGGTGGATGTATCGGGATAATCCGCTTTTTTTCCGGCCTGGAAAAGCTTCTCAGCCAGAGAGTTGATTCTGTTGTTATTTTCTACGCGGTGCATCATCTCCGAAATGCGGGACTGCAGCGTTTCTGTGGAGCGTAACAGTGATGCGGTAGGATTATTTACTTCATGGGCAAATCCTGCCACAAGCTGGCCGAGAGTGGCCATTTTTTCCTGATAGATCAGGTGTTCCTGTGCCTCCTTCAAATCCTGCAGCGCTTTTTTCAGCTCATTTCTCTCTTCCCGGAGTTTGTTATTGGCTGAATCGAGCTTCATCTGCAGTATAATGGTGCTTCGGAAGCGTTCGAGAAGATTAGCCAGAATCAGTTCATCCATGTAGCCCCGAAATTTCTTGTTTTTTCTGAAGAGATTTCTCACTTCAGAGTCGGGGATTTTAAGCACGGTGGAGGGTTCGGTTACTATGGCTGTTGTAAGTGAGGGTTCGCCGGAAGTGAAAGCGATTATCCCTACGAAAGAACCGGCTTCCAGCTTGATGATGGGGTAGTCGATGTTGGAGTTTGGCTTCTTTTTATAAAGCTCTACGCCGCCATCGAGCAGAATAAAGATGTCTTTTAATTCGTCTCCCTCCCTAAGAAGAACGGCACCCTCATCATATTTTCGCAGAAACTCATCAGACTGCCCCGATTTCTCAAACATTGTGTGAATGAGAGTGGTAACCTTTTCCCGGTCCTGAACCGACTCTTTGCCGATGCGAAAATCCATAGCGAAAGGGGTTAATTATCGGTTACGGTGCGGCCTTTTCGGATGGCTTCTGCGATTCTGCTGCCATCGAGAACTTTCATATACGGAAGAACATCATCAACTTTGTCGAGAACATAATCAGTAAGGAGCTCTTTCACGATTTCTACCAGCTCCTCCTTATTCCAGGGTTTTGCAATATAGTGTTTTAGGTCTGCTTCGTTAACGGCACGAACGGTTTCCTGAAGGCCGGCCTGGCCGGTGATGAGCACTTTGCGTGTGGAGATGGTCTCCTCTTTGTGCTGAAGCTCAACAAGAAGTTCCACGCCGTTATCACCCGGGAGTACATGGTCGCATAAAATCAGCCCGATTACGTCGCCCTGGTCCAAAATATCCTGGATAATTTCGCGGGCCTCTTCGGCGGTATCAGCCATTTCAATAGGGAAGAACTCTTCAAAACCGGTGATATCTCTTACAATAGCGTCCAGCACTTCAGGTTCATCTTCAACAACGAGAATATAAATGTTTTTACTCATGGCAGAGGGGGTTAAAGGATTAAAGGCCAGTAAATGACCGATAGCAGTAAGATAATGATGAGTCCGGTGATTCCCACAATCAGTCCGGCAGGAATCATGTGTTTGGTTTCGAGCATACCTGTACTCACGGCAATAGCGTTTGGCGGCGTAGATATTGGAAGCACCATTGCAAAACTACAGCCAAGGGCTACCACCAATCCAATGAGAATCATTCCCTCGGGCCCCTCGATGATGCCGGAAGTGGCTATAGAAATTGCGAGTGGAATCAACAGGGCGGCTGTAACCGTATTCGATAAAAAGTTGGACATTACAAGGGCTACTGCACCGAAAACTGCCAGCAGCATAAGGTATCCAAATTTATCCCAGGATATGGCGCTTACCATCCACTCTGCAAGGCCGGTTGTTTCCATGGAAATTCCCAGCGCAATACCGCCGGCCATCAGCCAGAGTACTTCCCAGGGGAGTTTACGAATGTCGTTTTTGTCGAGGACCGAGGTAATCGTGAGAACCGCAATTGGCAGCAGGGCAACCATACTGCTTTTTATGCCGTGCAGGTTTTCGGTAACCCAAAGCACTACGGTCACTGCAAATGTAGCGTAAAGAATGTAGGCGCTGGGTGATTTTTTCAGTTTGCTGTCGAGCGAAAGTGCAACATCCCGGGTTGCGGGCGGATAGAGCCAAAGCAGTACGCGCCAGGCAACAAAGAGCATTACGATAGCCAGTGGCGCAGCATAGAATATCCAGCTGCTGAACGCAATATCCAGTCCCTGCTGGTTTAGAGCCGCAATAACCACGGCGTTGGGAGGCGTACCAATAGGGGTGGCTATTCCGCCAATATTAGCTGCAAATGGAATGCTGAGCGTTACTCCAATTCGGGCGGGATCACCAGGCTCCATTTTTGCGATTATCGGAAGAATCACAGTAATCATCATGGCTGTGGTGGCGGTGTTGCTCATGAAAGCCGAGAGAACAGCGGTAACCAGCATCAGCCCCAGAATAATGAATACGGTTTGCTTCCCAAATGGGCGGAGCAAAACGCGGGTCATATTTTTATCAAAATCGTATTTTACGGATGCATCAGCCAGAACAAAACCACCCAGAAACAGAATAATAATGGGACTGGCGAGTGTTGCAATAAAATCTGAGAAGGGAAGGGGAGAATATGCCATCCCGGAGTAGTCGATAAAGCCTTCCTGGCTCAGGAGAAGAACCTGGAATAAAATAACAAGCATGGATGTGGAGTAGATGGGTATCGATTCAAACATCCAGAAAATACCGGCCATTAAAAAGATGCTCATAGTAAGATGGCCGGCAAGTGAAAGCCCCGGAAAGTCAACTACCAGGGGTAATATGAAGCCGATGATACCAAGGAGCAGACCGGCCTGTTTTATTTTAGACATGGTGAGAAACCTCTGTTGATTTATTTAAATGTCATAGGATAAATGTAACTAAAAACACGAACAGAATGCGAACGGGATTTCATAAAAGCGCTTCCTGAAGTACTGTATTTGCTATCATTTATAGAGATCGTTAAATGCAGTTTGCCAGGGCATATTTTTGACAGGGCTACAGGTAATTCGGATGAGCAGGTATGAATTAAACTGGATGAAAATGTCGTATATTAATGGGCTTTGAGGGTAAGATTTTGGATCACTTGTGCGTGAATTTGAAAAATCAGCGCAAAGGTTTGGTTATCGGTACCGGACCACTCTTCGCGTTACCTGGCGCCCTTAGCGGTTTTCCCAACGGGTGAGCGTGCATACAGGGCGGTACTTTAGAAGGGAGGCAGAAACCTGTTCCATGGCCCTGGGGTTGCCCAACGATTTCTTATAACCGCTAAGGTCGCGAAGAGTTGCAAAGGTGACGTTTCCCATTTGTTTGAAGTGCCGGGATATGATATCATCTAAATAACGTTCTGCCCATCAACAGTTGATTGGCAGTATCAGATCAGAAAAAAATTCAGAAAGAATGTTTGAATATTTGAAGCGATGGTTTCCCGCGTGGGATGAGATTAGCAAACCGAAATCGGCTGCGGGCCAGGCTATCGAAATGCTAAGACGGGAATACAGGGGAAAACCCCTGAAAAAAAGTGAGGTAAGCAAAGATCCAATAAAACAGTTCTCGGTTTGGTTTAATGAAGCTGTAGACGCCATAAAAACGGATCCCAATGCAATGCTTCTCTCTACTGTTAGCAAAGAGGGTAAGCCAAGCTGCAGAACCGTACTGCTGAAAGGATATGATGAGAACGGCTTTATCTTTTATACCAACTATGCCAGCAGAAAAGCCGGGCATATAGAAGAGAATTCCGAAGTGTCGCTTACATTTTACTGGCCCGGATTGATGAGGCAGATCCATATTGAGGGGAAGGCTGAAAAAATTCCTGTGGAGAAATCGGATTCTTACTTCAATACAAGGCCGTCATCGAGCCGGCTAAGCGCATGGGCATCCCATCAGAGCGAGAAAGTGGAAAACAGAGAACAGCTCGAAAAACAGCTAAAAGAGATTGAAAAAAGATTTGCCGGAAAAGAGATTCCGCGACCGCCGCACTGGGGCGGTTATTGCGTGAAGCCAGAGCGTATAGAGTTCTGGCAGGGGCGTTTGAATCGGCTTCATGACCGTATCAGCTACACGCAGAATGAAAGTGGCGAGTGGTTGATTGAGCGGTTGTCGCCATAGATGAGCGTGATTTCAAGATACCGGATAGACAGACATGTTTATACTGCTCATGATTTTCGTTGAAACGATCGATGTCCTTAACCAAGGAGGTCTGTTTACTGCGCCGCTTCAAAAGAAAGCCCCTGAATTCGGCGTGTTTAGGTCTGTTGTTCATAGCCATGCACCTGATACGCCGCGACTGAACCCAGCCGCCCCTGTCATCCCGGCCGAACGGAGTGAGCGGAGGGATCTTGTTGTTTATAAGGAGGAACGAACCTGTGGGCTGGTTGTACAAACTTTTGTACTGAGTTCCGCAATTCAGCGTGTATTCTACTGTCCCTCGGATTCTTTGTGTCTTTTTTGCGTCCGTTTCTGGACAACCAAAAAGGCCCGAACGATTGAAAGGCATTAACACGAAAGGTGGCAACAATCCATGTCAACGAACAGGCCACTACCCCCTCGAATACGATGATAGTTTTCATTAAGGTTTCTTGCCTCGGGGGTCTCATATATGATCATTCAAATCCCCGGGTTACAAACACATCGCAAGCTCGTGTTCTCACCGCGGGGCTACTGACATTGCGCCCCTAAAGGCGCACTTCAATGGCCGTTCCGGCCATGGGGTTGACATCCGGAAGGCGACTGACCCCAGCCGATCTTGTCATCCCGGCCGCAGCTCCGTGCATTTCGGGGCGGAGCGGAGGGATCTCGTTGTTTATGGGGAGAAATGAACCAGCGGCCCGTTGCACAAATTTTTGAACCCTGAACTCTGGTTCACTAACCATTGTGTCACTGCATTACCCCTCGAATTAAATCTCATTTCAAATCAGATTCTCGCCTCGGGGTGGAATATGTGGTTGCTTCTAAACCCCGGGTTACAAACACATCGCAAGCTCGTGTTCTCACCGCGGGGCTATTGACATTGCGCCCCTAAAGGGGCACTTCAATGGCCGTTCCGGCCATGGGATCGACATCCGGAGGGCGACTGACCCCTGCCGCCCCTGTCATCCCGACCGAACGTAATGAGTGGAGGGATCTCGTTGTTTATGGGGAGAAATGAACCAGCAGCCCGTTGTACAAATTTTTGAACCCTGAACCTTGAAATAAAAAAGGAGTCAACGGGGATTCCATTCACTCCTTATTAACAATAAATACTTCAACTACTTTTTACGATCCCGCAGCTTCTTCACCGCGTAGGCCCCACCTGCGGCGGCCAGAAGGCCGAGTCCTCCGTCAATGGGAGTTTGAGTGGGTTTGTTGGGAGGCGGCGGCGGCTGAGCCGATGCGAGATCAGGCAGGATAAATACTGCGATTGAAATGAAAAGTATAATGATGAGTGCTGTGCTTAATTTCTTCATGGCAAGTTTTTATTTAACTAACGTGAGTTTACGGGTGAGGACCGCAGACCCTGCCTGCAGCCTGTACATATAAATACCACTGGACAGATCGGAGGCGTCGAAATTAACGGTATGAGTTCCCGCGCTCACGCTTTGGTTTACCAGCGTAGCTACCTGGCGGCCCGCCATATCGAATACCTCCAGAAGGACATTATTTTCCTGAGGAAGTTCGTAGGTAATCTGCGTGGTAGGGTTGAATGGGTTGGGATAGTTTTGTTTTAAACTCAAATATATGGGCATTTCGCCATTTGTGACTCGATTATCGGCTAGTTTAATTACAAATCGGGATGTGCCGGAACCGGAAACTTTTGCTTTATTCGGTGATCCTGCCCTTGCCAGATCGTTGCCGGCAAGGTTGCAGCTTAGTGAATTACCAACCAGCAGATTCGCTTTCTTTGCACGATTCAGTTCAAACTTGTACTCCATATCTTCATTGATCGGGATTTCCACGTCGCGTTCACGATCGTAAAGGACGAGATCTTCCATCGATAGTGGAAGCTCGAGATCCGTTGCCCTCAGAGTAAAGCTGCCCGTTTTGGTAGTTTCGATATAGAGCGGTATTTCAAAATCAACAGGAGCCTGTCCTGGGTGGGGGAATACACCAATATCGAGAAGTGTATCATCTGTTTTACGGGTAGCTAAAATCGCAAAATTGCCGGCATAGGGTGTTAATTGCAATGCGTCACCGTAAGCGTAGGTATCCATATCTCCGGCCTCAGTAAATGCAATCCATGCACTGGTTTTCAGCTCTTCCCCCTCAAGCTGCAGCCTTACATAGTCTACTTCAGGAGACGAATTCTCTTTTCCGTAAAATGTTGCCGTTTGGGTCGGAACTTTGGCATCATCATTAATTGTGATAGACGGACCGGAAGATGCGGTTTCAACAAAAAAACCTTGAAAAGGTGAGATCAAACCATTGAAATCACCTATACCTGAAATCGGGCTGGAAGACACCCAGTCAGAAGCTGCATTGTCATAAATATAGGCCACATCGGTCAGCCCGTTTTTCGTTAGCAAGTCAAAATCAATGGCAGTGGCATATGGATTGCCGAGTAAGGTGAATCCATTTACTGTTGTATTGATATCAGGCTCTATAGTATCACTCGCATCATCTCCGTGTTCCTTGCCCCTGATTCTATCAAGTGCTTTTTCAAAGGTACCAGGCACTCCAAATTCGTCGTCTTGAAAAACCGAAACCAGAAAACCTTCTCCTGGATTTATTACGGTATTCAAATCGGTTACAGGAACGTAATCTCCAGTACCGGCAGCGAATCCGGGTTCATCGCTTGTTGCGTTTACATCGAATCGCCAAACATTGGGGTCACCACCGGTAAAATCTGCACCTGTTGCCCCCTGAGTCCAGATACCATCAAGCACTTCGGCATAGGTTAATCCTTCAAATGGAGATGACAAAGTACGGAAGCATTCATCTTCGGTAAACGTGATTCTTGGGGATTCAAAGCCTAAAATTTTACCGTCTCCACCGTTTGTAGTCAACATATATATACGATATCCAAAAACAGGGATAGGAGGTTCGGAACTTAAATCTACAATACTTCCAGTGCTTGCGCCGGGTCCTGCTTCCTGGCCTTCAGTTCCCTCGTCACCATCCAAACCACCGCCATAAAACTGCCTGATCTGGAAAACGGATAGCCATTGCGGCTGCGCGCCGTTGTCATCACCATTTTCGTTAAGAAGATCATTTTGAATCCCTGTATTCCACTGGTATAAATCACCTTGTGAAGCCCCTGCAAAATCTACGCGGAAAGATTTGTCAGACCCGGTCAAGGGGGTGTAATTGGGATCATTAACATTCGGGCTGTTTCTTCTAAGAATATTCCCTTCTGAATCCAGCGCCGCGATTCCCATGGGTGTATTTCCCCATCTTTCTGAGATAGCGATATAATCGAAACAACAAAAAAGCTCGTCGTACATAATATCAACATATCGTTGCGGGGCATCATTGGTGCCGGTGTTGTCAAAGTCTACACCGGCGCTGCCAAGAGCCCCTGTATCGAGGTCCCAGTAAGACCGCATATCTGTGATACTAACCACATTAATGAATTCATTAACGAATTCATTTGTAGGCGGGCCTCCGGTACCGGCATCATATTGCAGTGCAGAATCGCCCGTTCTGATAATCGTTGCATTCCCGCCTGGTGTGGTTCCCCCACTCAAATTATCCGCGAAATTGCTCGCTGAACTTGGGGTTAAATCGGTAGGAAAAATATCTGCAAAGTCTCCAGAACCTGTGGTGTCCACTCTTATCCGATGGATTCGAACTTCATCAAAAGGGTCAATATTATTGTCTGTCATAAATGGTGTTTGAGAGCCACCAGCTGCGGGGTTTGCTGTTTCAGGATCATCCTGATAGATGAACCGAACATTATTGCCTGAACCATCATTGACTACATACACAATTTGTGTAATGTTTCCTTTTCTTTCGGAATCGTTATTTAACACAACTCTCCTGTCGGGGTCGTCTAAAGTGCCACCGGTATCATAACCCTGCGCATGAGTAGTTTCTACAAAAAAACCGGCTGTAAATAGTAAGGCTAAGATGAGCGAAAATAGTCCAGAAAGTATTTTAATGTCAGTCATACCGGAAAAAATTTAAGATAAAAATACCTTTTATGTACCTGTAAATTGTTATTGCTAATGATATTAATGACAAAAATATGTTTTAACAATAATTTATCGTTAGACTATTTTAATAATGTCTAAAAACCTACTCTTTTTAGAGGGGTGACAGAACTCAAGTTGCTATAAATCAATATTTTGAATAATTAAGAAATTTTAATGCAGTTGATTTATACTCATTTTTTTACGCCTTTTAGGCGTAGTCGATCGAAATAGTTATAAATATTAGGGTTGCCTATAAAATATTGTATCATCAAGGGTAGCAATGAGATAGCCCGGCAGATTTTCAGGAATAACCAAAATTACCACTTAGGGAGAGGGGATGACGTCAGTGAGAAATATTAAAGAAAGATGAGCCCGGGTGCTGCGTGAACCATTTAAGGCATCGAACCGTAAATCCCAAACCTAAAGCCTCAATACATTCTAAACTTTACCTTTTGCATACGAAACTCATTTCAATCAAGATTTCCCGCCTAGTGGTTCTTTTTGGGTTTTGCCTTCTGACACGGCTGCAAACAAATCGCTGACGCTCATAATTTTTATCGGGGCATGCACCACATAGCCTTCCTGATCCTCGAAGTTTTAACGTAGTGGATGGCGACGTAGGGTTACAATATGGGTCGCCCCTGTCGGGGCAGTTCCTTGGCCGTTCCGGCCATGGGGTTGACACCCGGAGGAACGTTTAAACCGACTTCATGACCGTATTTGCTAAACGCAGAAGAAAATTAGTGAATGGTTGATTGAGTGGCTCTCGTCATAGAGCAGAAAAGAGTTCCGGAGTCTGACAAATTTGGTGTGGTTCCATTAAGAAAAAAGCTGGCCCATCGGGATCTGCCGTTGGCATTCCTTCGGAGCTTTTGGAGAAGCCTGTGATAACAGAGCCAGGGGCAGCGCCCAGGTAAAAAGTCACACATCTCCAAACCATCGGGCTATCATATGCCAAAAGCACAAGAATGCATCCGATGGTTGTTCCCCAGTCCCAATCAACGCCCTTTTTTCTACTGTCAGTTTTAGGATCGGCGAGTCATCGGATGAGTCATCCCTGAATGAGTTGTTGATCAGATACAACTCTATTTTTCAAAAAACTTATCCGATGACTACACGACATGTCATCGATGACGCTACACAAAATCTTATTAAAAGCATTGCCTCTGTTTGGTACAAGAACGTATGCCCTGAACTCTCTTAGCATCTGGATGTCGCTTGCGCTACCCGAACCTTGAACTTTCGAAAGGCCGGACATCGCATCTCAGACCTAAGGAACGGACCAGCGGTCCGTTGTACAATTTTCTAACCCTGAACCCCTGAAACAAAAAAAGGAGTGAACGGGAATTCCATTCACTCCTCGTTGCTAAGAAAAGGTTAACTATTTCTTCCGGTCGCGGAGTTTCTTCACCGCGTAGGCACCACCGGCTGCGGCAAGCAGGCCGAGTCCACCGTCAATGGGGGTCTGTGTGGGTTTGCCCGGAGGTGGTGGCGGCTGAGCCGACGCAAGGTCCGGAAGGAACAGAACAGCTGCTGCGATAACAAGTAAAACGAGAAGAAAGATAGTTAATTTATTCATGACGGATGCTCCTATTTGATCAGTGTGAGTTTACGGGTGAGGACCGTAGAACCGGCCTGTAATTTGTAGAGATAGACGCCGCTTGACAGGCTCGATGCATCGAAGTTCACGGTGTGGGTTCCCGCGTTCACGCTTTCGTTCACCAGCGTGGCTACCTGACGCCCGGCCATGTCAAACACCTGCAGGCGAACATCGCTCTGCTGGGGCAACTCGTAGCTGATCTGTGTGGTTGGGTTAAACGGGTTGGGATAGTTCTGCCTGAGATTGTACTGCAAAGGCAGCTCCCGGAATGCATCAACAGCGGGACCGGCCACGATAATAAATCTCGGTTTAGTATCTGAGCGTACTTTCTTTGGAGTTTTTGTTAAAGTATCAAAAGGATTGCCCGGAGCAAGCTTTTCGGGATTATCTATTTTAAACTGATAGGAAAAGTTTTCTGTAAGCGGCATTTTTATCCCCGTTAGATTATCCACGATCATCAGGTTCAGGTTTGAGGCGTTTGAAAGCTCAAAGTCCGTAACATCTAGAGTGTATGTTCCGCTTTCAGAAGCCCGCGTTATTAACGGTATTGAGAATTCAGAAACCGACTGCAGAGGAAATTCAGCAATGTCGAAAATAAGATCATCGGCTTTTTCGGAAGCAAGCATCACGTAATTTTCCGACATCGGTTCCAGCTGCCATGCATCTCCGGGAGAGCGTGTGTCTGTTTCTGCATTTTGTGAAAAGGTGACCCACGCGCCATCCGATAGTCCTTCACCTTTAAGCTGTAGCCGGATTCTGTCTTGTTGCTTCTCTTTGAAATAGAAATCGGTACTCAAATCAGCCGTTTTAACAGAATTATTGAGCTCAAGGGATATGGATGAGTTGCCTTCTCCATTTTCGATGAAGAATGCCTGAAAAGGGGCAATAAAACCGTCGGTAAGATCACCTGTATCTGTTGATGCGTTATAAGTAACCCAGCTTCCGATATCGTTTTCGGGTTGATCATTGCCGCCCTCACCATCAGTATTAAACGGCTGCCAAACATATACCGAAGATGCAAGCCCGCTTGTGGCATCGAAGATAGCATCAAAAGAGAGGGCCGAGGCAAACGGATTTCCAATAAATGTCCAGCCATCATCACCGTTACTATTACCGGCATTGCTGTTGGTGGTAATTGGTGTGGCATCAAACTCCTGGCCCGTTACCGAAAGCAGTTTTGGAAAAGGATCAGGATTGGTGTCAAAATTATCGTCGGCATAAACATAGACCAGAAGTCCCTCAGCAGCACTAATATTTTGTTCTAAATCATCTGCCGGCACCCAGTCATTTCGATTATTACCCGTTTGTGTTCGCTCCCAGGTGTAGACATTAGGCGTGCCAAACGGTTCATCTACACCGGAAACACCGTCACCCTGAGTCCAGACAGGGCCAAGAAGTGTGTTAATTTGTGTGGATACAGGTGATGAAAGATACCGCCACCCCTCACCGATGGTGGGGTCCGATTCACTGTAGCCGTCAATTGTGAGTTCGGCAGTGATTGTTGGAGAGCTTGCTCCCTGGTTGTTAAACAAGCCGCCGCTTTTAACGGTCAGAGTGCCGTTATTTGTGATATTACCGCCGGCTGTTAACGCATTTCCCTCTGTAATCTCAAGAGTACCGGGGTTGTTTACAGTGATATCACCATTCGCTATGACTGAGGATTCAATGGTTACTAAGTCACCATCACATATGGTAACGTCGTCATCGGCAGCGGGAGGGTTGTCGGCCTCTGTCTGGGCAGAGCTGCAATCCAGGGCAGACCACGTGGAAATACTATTCCATGCGCCCCCCTGTTTTGAATAAAGTGATATATTTTCAGTTCCAACGGTTTGATTGAGCTCAAGAAACGGGTACCCGTCGTTCGTGGAAGCGTTGATACCCCATATTGTTGTAAAATCCCAGTTTGGATAACTGCTTTCGGTTTTCATTTCTGAAGTGGTTAAACCTGTGCCGCCGGCGCTCACAGTTGTTCCCGAAGTTTCTGTATCCCAATAGGAGTCGACAGCCTGGCCTGCATTTGCACCCGGACCCGTGAGGTTTCCTACGAGACCGCCAACTGCTGTGATCGTGCCATTGCCGCTGTTGGTTGTTTCTACAGAGCCTGTGGAGTAGCTCCGTAAAACGAGGCCTCGTATATCAGCACAACCAACAAGCCCCCCCACCCTGCGCAGCTCCTCATCAGATGTGTTATCAATGAAAACGGATCCGCGCGCAAAGCTGTCTTCGGTTACTCCTTTCTGGTTACAGCCAACCAAGCCGCCATATTTTTCTAAAATCCCGCCATCGGCAAGGTTATGAAACTGGTGGCGTACATCAATGTCGGCATAAGACTGTCGGATGTATGGCCTCTCTTCACCTCCGGGAGAATCTTTAAACGAATTGTTTCCACCCACAAGCCCGCCTGTAACGGCATGGCCGGTAACAGTGCCATTCACGGCTGAGGATAGTTCAACCCGCGTTTCATCCGAAAGGCCCCGAATCCTGCCGGCAACGCTGCCTGTACCGCGGGCTCCGGTTACAGCCACCCCCCTGATATGGACGTTTCTCACAATGCCCGATAATCCAATAATCCCAAATAAACCCACATTATTTTCAGTGGGCCGATTGATATACAAATTTTTGATGAGATATCCGTTTCCTTCATAGGTTCCCCGAAACCGGTTCTCCCCGCCTTCGTTTCCAGCCTGGGTTTCGGATCCGATAGGCTCCCAGCCGCTTCCCGTATTGTACGGGGCGAGATCGAGATCGATATTGGCTGCCTGCCTGAAATAGACGTCTGGATCGTTGAGGAAATTTCTGACCTGATTGAGCTCTGAAGCAGTGCTTACATTAAATGGATCAGCTTCTGTTCCGGAACCAATCCCTGAAAATTGTGCATACGAAGATATAGGTGCACTCAACAGCAGAAATAAAAGTAGGTGTTTAAGCGACTTTCTAAAAGATATCATGATTATAGTGCGTAGATATTGATTTTATATCTGAATATAACCACGTTCAATCGGCAAACGTTGTTAGAATAAATTATAAATTATTCATACTTTAGCGGTAAATAATGCCTTAAAATTAATAAGCTTTAATGTGAGGGTTTTGCTATTAAGCAGCCTGGGATATATGTTGAAAATAATAGGGGTAATAAAAACAGCTTGTTCGAAAAAAAAAGAGCTGCCGGATACATAATCAAGATAAAATGAGGGAGTTGTGAGGGGTTCGGTGAGCCTTATCCTTGCTGAGAGTGAAAACTGAATTCAGCATCGGGTCAGAATATTTTTATCCGACAACGTTTCGTGGTCGGGGAAAGTTAACTGCCAAACCAAATCACGGTACATCCATTTCTCGGTTCACACATGCGATGGTTTCCACAGCATCCGAACTATATTCAGGCATCTACACCCTGTACCTTGAACCCTGCGCCCTGTACCTTGAAATAAAAAAAAGGAGTGAACGGGAATTCCATTCACTCCTTGTTGCTAAGAAAAGGGTAATTATTTCTTCCGGTCGCGGAGTTTCTTCACCGCGTAGGCACCACCGGCTGCGGCAAGCAGGCCGAGTCCGCCGTCAATGGGGGTTTGCTGTGGTTTGCCCGGAGGCGGTGGCGGCTGAGCCGATGCCAGTTCCGGCAGGATAAGAACAGCCGCTGCAATCACAAATATAACGATAAGGATAATGGTTAATTTCTTCATGGGGATGCTCCTATTTAATCAGTGTTAGTTTACGGGTGAGGACCGTAGAACCGGCCTGCAGCTTGTACAGATACACGCCGCTTGACAGGCTGGATGCGTCAAAGTTTACGGTGTGGGTTCCCGCGTTCACGCTTTCGTTCACCAGCGTGGCTACCTGACGCCCGGCCATGTCAAACACCTGCAGGCGAACATCGCTCTGCTGGGGCAACTCGTAGCTGATCTGTGTGGTTGGGTTGAACGGATTCGGGTAGTTCTGTTTCAGTGCCACATCCACAGGCAGTTCGGACCCAAACTCTTTGGGCTGCGTGGTGATAAGGAATCGGTCGGTAAACTGTGATTTAGCGATTTTTGGCACCCGAATTTCCGGTGAAGCGGGATTTGATTTAGCAGCTTGGTTTAAATCAAAATTATAAGAGAAATTATTATCCATTCGGATACTTACTTCTTCTTCTGTATCTACAAAGTAAAGGTCGTACGGAATAGACAAATTAAAGTCTGTTGCTTCAAGTGTATAGCTTCCCGGATCTGTTGTTTCGATAGATACGGGTATTTCAAAGTTTTCATCTGGAACAGGAAACTGTCCTATTGTTAACAACACACCATCGCTCTTTTTAGTACTCATCAAAGTGTATCTATCTGTAAGTGGTGTGAGTTCTAAAGCGTCATTAACCTGTCGATCCATAGTACTTAGGTCAGAAAATGAAAGCCACATGGAATTGGAAAGCGACTGTCCGTTTACCTCAAGGCGAACAACATTATTTGGTTTATTTTCCTGTTCTTTTCTGTAAAAAGTACCCTGCGTGTCTGTCGTAAGTGCTGTGCGATTAGTAAAATCTACCTCAGCAGCAGCTGTTGTAGCCGTTCTTTGTATAAAAAAGCCCTGGAATGGCATAATAACACCATTGTCAATTTCGCCAAGTAACCCTTCACCACCCGGGACGGTTGTTGCAGACCTGTATCCTTTAGCCGGCTCTGTTTGTGTTCCTCTGTCCCATACATAGACTACAGTGTTGGTGTTTGTGGTATTGGAGCCATTTGTTAACACGGACACATCAATTGGATCCTTAAATGGATTGCCCAATAACAACCATCCCTCTTCATCACCACCACCATCATTAATAATAGGGGGGGTAGGTTCTGAACCAGTCACACTGAGCGTTTTGGGAAACTCTTCACTTGATTCGATTGAATTGCTAAAATCGTCATCTTCAAATACAGTAAAAAGAAAACCTTCACCTGCCGGAATATTTGATGCTACATCTAAAGTCGAATTCCAGGCGTTTGAGTCATCAAGACCTAAATTCCAGGTATAAATATTTGACGTACCGTTAGGTGAACCAGGCAAAAGATCATTTGGATCTCCCGAATCAGTATTTGAAACGTTTTCACCCTGTATCCATAAATTACCGAGCAGTTCCCTATAAGATGTGTTTTCTACAGGAGAGCTTAACATTCGGAAACTTTCTCCTTCGGTAAGCTCAACTTCATCGGGTTCGACTTCGGTGGAGATGCTCAGTAAAACAGCGTCTTCTGCAATATAATAATCAAGTGGATCGTCATTTTGATCTAATACCGCCGCATAGGATACGATAGGATCTGAAGTTGTCGAGCCGCTATAAATAGGTACTATCCAACATGCAGGATCAGTTTCATCAATTGGGTCAGCACATGTCCCGCGTCCAGACCAGGAATATCCTAAATCATCGGGTTGATCTGTTCCTCTTGCGTATATCCTGAAAGTCAGCTCTGTGACATCTTCACCATTTACTAAGACCGACCCATGGGCAGCATTATCCTCTGCATCTGGGTCTAAAGTAGTATTTCGAACACTACTGAAAGCACCATCAGTAATAATTTCAAAGTTTGCACTTCCTGACAGTTTACTTAATGAAACTGTACTATTAGCAGATGAAGCGATCAGGTCAAAATCGGATGTTGCGCTGTTTCTGTACTCGCCAATGGCAGTGAAACCTCCCCCAAGATCTAAAGTAAATGACGTTTCCCAAATACCGCCAAGAGCAGCGAAGTGTAAAATTGGATTGGTAACAGGTTCGTTGAATTCAATAACCATATCTGCCATGTGGTATCTCAAGGTATCGCCTTCCGTATCGACAAATGGCTGTCTATTTAGTCCATAGAACCCAGTGTTTATAAATGCACCCCAATTGTCAGAGGTGCTTATTCCATCCTCAATTAATGCTTCGGAGCTAGAAAAGTTATTATCGATAGCAGTGCTAATTTCATTAAGCTGGCGATAAATTTCGTCGGCTGCTCCATCCTGCCTTAATCCGTTAATTAAATCTGCTTCAGTATCGTAGCCGGAAACAGGTGGTTCGTTTGGAAAAAATTCCCATCCAAGAATGGTAGATGGGTTTCCAGTTCCAGTGTTCTGTGGGTGAGAATATTGCTGGTTAGTTAATGTAATAGTTGCGGTTGTCGTTGGACGATAAGTATTAAAATCTGTACCTGTATTGCTGTCACCAGCATCGTTATCAATATTATTTAAAAAAGTTATTACAATTGAGTTTCCAGGACCAAGCGTACTATTATCAGGTATTCCATTTTGATTGAACTCCAAAACTTGCTGTTGAGCAAAAATATTTACTGTTGCGATTAAACACAAAACTGATGATAGATAGATTATTTTAGTAAATTTCATCCGTCGAATAGTTAGAGATTATTACAAGCTTGTAGAGTTGGCTAAAGCATAAAAAAAGGGTGAGAAACTCACCCTGTAAACTCACAATTAATAAATAAAATTATCTACGATTACCAGCATTTCCTGAGAAACCACCTTGTGAGCTGAAATCATCAGATTCGCAGTTTACACTTGTATAATAGAACCATCTATTACTATCACCTTTTTCCTCACCTGCATAAGCAGTTTCGGTTTTCTTAAGGGAACCACCTTTAAATTCACCAGTCACAGCATGGGCAACAACATAGAAAGTGTCTCCGAAACTAATTCCGTGATCGCTTGGATCAATAGTGTAAGAAGTAGATGTAGTTGCAGGGTTATAGTTACCACCATACGGTAAATGACCATTTTTTGGTGCGCCATTTCCTGCGGTAGGCAGATCACTCATATCCTTTCCAACCCATAAATGAGTTTCAGAAATTCCCCAACCTTCATTTGGTAGATAAGATACTACGATATCCCCTTCAACCCAATCAATTGTGATTAGACCTGAATTTGTATTCTTACCAGCATAAAGGTTGGCAATACCGCATTGTTTGGTAACAAACTTGGTGAAATCAAACGAAGACCCAAAAATATTTGATTCTTCATTGTATTCTTCAGCCGTGATATCAGATCCGTTATCCGGCCCTGCAACATCGCTACAAGCGGTAAAAGCTGTTACGGTGAACAGCGCGATGAAGAGTGCGAAAAATTGGGTTTTGTTAATTAATGATCTCATTGGTTTGGTCTTGTTTTATTAAAATTTTTTAATGGTTAAGTCACTGTCTTTTTTATCTCTACAGTAATTTGCAAAACATTAAACTAATATTGTAATTAGATCTTTTTAACATTAAACAGAGTGTTTGGTATTAAATAATTTTAATGTTGTAGGGTGTGTATTATTTTGTTGTAGTAAATAATCATTATTAGAGTTAAGTAATTAATAGTAAATACCTAAGACGTAAGCCGGCAGGTAATTTCGTATTCACCCTCAGAACCCCTATTTTTAGGCAAGTCAACAAAAAACAACAGATTTAAAGACAGTAAAAATGAAATTAGTAGACCCATCAGGTAAGGAAGTAACCAGTAAAGAGAACAAGCAGGCGAAGGAGCTGGAGGGACAGCTCGAGAAGCGAATTGAGACGATGCTGGAGCCGGTGATGAACAAAATCAAGCTTTCCGGAGCGCAGGTTCCCCAGCAGCAGCTGATGCAGCTCACCTCAGCCGCACACCAAATGCTGTTCAACAGAATGGTGTATAACCTTTTAATTAAGTCGGGCGTGAAGAATATCAGCGAAGTGCTGAGCGAAGACGATGTGGAAGAGCTGAAAACCAGCCTGAGCAACCAGATTCAGTTTAGCAATCCGTCGGAACAGCAGGGGCAGCCGGAGTAAAACCTCTCCTCTTGCCCCAAAGGGATCCCGATGGGAAGAGGAGACAGACGGCGGAGCGTCAGAGGTGTGTCCGGTAGCTCGCCACGGATTGCCCGGCACAGTGTTTTGTAGCAAGTACAACGCTTTGTACCCTTGACACACCCCTAGGCTGAACGAAGAGCGCTTTGCGCTTTCTTTCAACCTTTTCCCCTCTCGGAGAGGGGAGGATGGGGTACCTTGCGCCAGAGTATTAAATCTGGCATAATTTCATAAAAAACAGAGGCTGAAGGCCTGTAATAACACAGCCCGGAGCAGCGCTCCGGGTAGAAAGGTGCCCATCTCTCAACCATCGGGCTATCATGCATCAAAAGCACAAAACGGTGTCCGATGGTTGTTCTCCTGCCCTGATCAACGCCCTGTTTCTCCATGCAGAATTCGGAGCACTGCCCTTCGATGTGCGGCATGTGTGAACACACCCCTTGGCTGAATGAAGCACGCTATGCGTTTTCTTTCAACCTTTTCCCCTCTCAGAGAGGGGAGGATTGGGTGCCTTGCGCCAAAGTATTAAACCTGGCAAAATTTCATAAAAAAAAGGATGAAAGCCTCTCCTCTCGTCCCAAAGGGATCCCGATGGGAAGAGGAGAAAGATGGTGAAGCGTTAAGCGGAACCATCAGAGGTGTGTTAACGGATTTGGGTTTCTGGGCAATTATTTGGCTTGGTACTCCGGACACACCCCTCGGCTGAACGAAGAGCGCTTTGCGCTTTCTTTCGACCTTTTCCCCTCTCAGAGAGGGGATTTTCAGAGGTGTGTTATATTCAGGCACCGAGTTCGCTTTGAAATGAACAATGCATGCCTTACTCAGATTTTTTTCATCGTCTCTTGATGAATCTTTTGTATACTTAGAATAAAGGAGCTAATTAAATAAGGAGATAACTATGAAATCCACATTTGTCCACGCCGTTGTTGCACTCGATGATTCTGACGCCAGTGACCTGATTGTTGATGCCCTGCCGCATTTTCAACAGTTTGGCACCAAAAAGATTACGCTGGTAACGGTGGTTCCCGTTCCCTTTACCGGTGAGCGCACTGAGTTTAAAACAGACGCCTATACCGAGCGCCTGAACAGCTATAAATCCACCCTGGAGAAGAAAGGATACACGGTTGATGTGGACCTGCGGTCGGGAACCTATTTCTATCCGCCATCAGAGATACTAACGTCTGCGAAAGAGAATGATGCCGATTTTGTGATTATTGGCAGCCGCGGACACAGTAAGGTACAGGAGATGCTGCTGGGTAGTACCGCTACCGAGGTACTGCACCGATCCAGACTTCCGGTTTTCCTGATGAACATCGATATACAAACCGATGAGGAGGAGCCCAAAAAGCGAAAGCTGGTGATGACCCGGTCGGTGAAGGATTCGTTAAAACACGTAATGCACGCCACCGATTTTTCCGACACAGCAGATCGCGCATTCGACGTTGTAAAAGCACTCGATTCGGATGGACTTATTGATAAAGTATCGTTTATTCATGTGCAGGGGCATCATGCTATTGCGCTTAAGGATCCGGTTAGTCGTGAGGCGCTTACAGATCAGAATATGGACGAGCTCGAAGATATGCGGAACTCTCTTTCTGATAAAACCCGCGACGATTCTGAGATCATCATCACGTTCGGGACCCCGGGCAAGGAGATCGTTCAGGCCATTAAAGATAATAACGTAACGCTCGCGGTAATGGGAAGCCAGGGTAAAGGGTTCGTACATGAGTTTTTCCTGGGCGGTGTTAGCAGCCAGGTTACGCGTTTTAGCAAGGTGCCGGTACTGCTTGTTCCTGCCGAGCGGGATGAGGAGTAGGAGGCGTATTGGGTAGCGGGGCAATCATTCGATTTGGTTCTTCGGACACACCCCCCTTGGTTGAATGAAGCACGCTTTGCGTTTTCTTTCAACCTTTTCCCCTCTCTGAGAGGGGATTCACAGCCTCTCCATAGGGGAGGATGGGGTGCCTTGCGTCAGAGTATTAAATCTGGCATAATTTCATAAAAAACAGAGGCTGAAGGCCTGTAATAACACAGCCCGGGGCAGCGCTCCGGGTAGAAAGGTGCCCATCACTCAACCATCGGGCTATCATGTATCAAAAGTACAAAACGGTACCCGATGGTTGTTCTCCGGCCCTGAACAACGCCCGGTTTCTCCATGCAGAATTCGGAGCACTGCCCCTCGGTGTGCGGCATGTGTGAACACACCCCTTGGTTGAATGAAGCACGCTTTGCGTTTTCTTTCAACCGTTTCCACTCTCCAGAGACTGTGAGAGAATAAGATGACAATAACTGGTAAACTTAAAATTTTTAAAGTTGATGATTTTATTTCGACGCTCCCCTCCCTGTCAAGTCCCGCCAGGGCGCGATAGGGAGGGGCCGGGGGTGGGTCAGAAAGGATAAATCTTGACGATGTGCTTCAATCGTCTCACGTAAAGGAGGGCTTTACTATAAAATAAAATAAAATAAAAGCCGCCCTGGTTTGCAGGGCGGCTTTAGCTTTGGCAAGCAACTGTAAGAGTTTGAGAGCTTACAGCAATGAAATGCCTTTTTAGATGTTAAATGGTTTCAGTTTGAGTCGTTGTATTACCCTCTGAGTCTGTAACGGTTACTTTTACCGCACTGATAGTGCCGCGATTTTTAAGTTCGGTCAAGCCGGAAGCGCTTGAGCCACTGACTGAAGTTGTAACAGAGTCGACAACACTTGATCCGCTAATCAACTCTATTTTTACGGAGGCCAAATCGCCATCTGCATCAGAAACGGACCAGCTTGTTTCTGCACGGTTCCACGGCCCCGTTTTTCTGGTGCTCACAGATACAGAGTTTACAACCGGTGGGCCTGCAGGTTCTGCAACCGGAGCGGCTACCTGTACAGATTTGGTTACTGTATCAGAATCACCGTCGTTGTCGGTTATCGTGAGCGATACGCTGTAGGTTCCTTCTGAGCCGTAGGTATGCGAAGGATTAGCTGCCGCTGAGCTGCTTCCGTCGCCAAAGTTCCAGCTGTAGGATGCGATGGAGCCGTCACTGTCGGTGCTTGTGCTGGTGAAGTCCACGCTTAAGTCTGTAGCAGAGAACGTAAAGTCAGCTGTTGGAGCCTCATTTGGCTCTTCGACAGGGGCTGTGGCCTGCACAGATTTTGTAGCTGTATCCGAGTCTCCATCGTTGTCCGTTACCGTCAGTGATACACTGTAGGTTCCTTCAGCACTGTATGTGTGAGAGGGATTTTCTGATGTTGAGCTGTTTCCGTCACCAAAGTCCCAGCTGTAGGAGGCGATGGAGCCGTCACTGTCGGTGCTTGTGCTGGTGAAGTCCACGCTTAAGTCTGTTGCAGAGAATGTAAAGTTAGCTGATGGCGGATTGTTTGGCTCGGGCTCTTCAACCGGTGCGGTCACTTCAACAGATTTCGTGGCTGTATCGGAATCGCCGTCGTTATCAGTAACCGTGAGGGATACACTATATGTGCCTTCTGTGCCATAAGTATGAGATGGATTCTCGGCTGTTGAAGAGTTTCCATCACCGAAGTCCCAGCTGTAGGATGCAATGGAGCCGTCACTGTCGGTGCTTGTGCTGGTAAAGTCCACGCTTAAGTCTGTAGCTGAAAATGTGAATTCAGCGGATGGAGCTGTATTGGGATCGGGTTCCGGATCGGATCCGCCATCATCAGAACCAAATATTGTATAGAGCAAATGATTGTTTTCTGTATTGCTATTGGTTACGATATCTTTCGTTGAATTATCAAAGAGTGCTGTATACACCTCTGCGGGTGTTGCTGAAGCATTACTCTGAAGATAAAGTGCGGCGGCTCCTGCAACATGAGGTGCAGACATGGAGGTTCCGCTGATGGTTGTTGTTGCGGTGTTGCTGCCAACCCATGCTGACGTGATTCCTGACCCGGGAGCAAAAATATCCACACAGCTGCCGTAATTGGAAAAGGAGGATCGTGCATCTGTACTGGTTGTTGATCCCACGGTAATCGCTTCTGCGGTACTTGCAGGGCTATAATTACAGGCATCAGCTGATGAGTTGCCGGCAGATACGGAGTAAGTAATCCCTGCTTCAACTGAATTTTTAACGGCTGTGTTTAGTGAGCTGGAAAAACCGCCGCCAAGACTCATGTTTGCAACTGAAGCTCCTGAAGCATTCTGTGTTACCCAATCGATTCCGGCAATTACACCGCTAAGAGTACCGCTGCCATTACAGTCAAGCACGCGAACAGCTACCAGGTTTACATCTTTAGCAACTCCCCAGGTATCTCCGCCTACCGTACCGGCCACATGTGTTCCGTGTCCGTCACAATCTGCGCCATCTCCACCGTAGGCATCGAATCCAAATGTGGCACGGCCTGAAAAGTCTGTGTGTGAGTAATTGATGCCCGTATCCAGAATATAGGCAGTTACGTTTTCAGCTGTATTTTCGTAATTATACAAATCATCCAGGGGAAGGCTTTGCTGGTCGATACGATCGAGACCCCATGTGGCATTGGTTTGAGTGCCGCTGGCGAAGACTTCCTTATCTTCTTCGATCGTAAGCACATTTGGATTTTTACTGAGTGCTTCCAAAACCTTGTCTGAGGCTTGAGGCGGAAGTTGTATTGAAAAACCTTTCAGTGCATTACTGTAGACAAAACCAATTTTACCGCCTGTGGTACGCTCTGCAGCCCGCGCGTTTTCAGATGCATTACTTTTCTCTTTTAAAACAACGATATACGAATTTTTTAATGCAGATTTACCATCTTTCTTATCCATTTCTCCATAGGCTGGAACTTCGGAATTGAGATCGTTATTAGCAGTTTCTGTGTTATTATCTACCGGACTATCACAAGCTGTAAACAATAATGCAGATATGATGACCGTAAGTGTGAGTGTTTGTTTTAAGTTTTTTAGTGCTTTCATTGTACTTGCCAATTTGTAGGAGGGCATGTTCTGCGGTGTCCCCAGAAAATTTTTTACAGCAGCCAACCCTAGTTTTAGTTATACCCAAAATGAGGACATTGTATGTTCTGCCCTTAGATTAAAAAATCTTAATGCTTTGAGAAAGCTAAATATTAATTTTTTTTAATCATTTTTTAATTGGTGGAAATACTGAGCTAATGCAGAAAAAGATATAAGGTTGTTGTAAGATATTAAGCTATGATTTTATAATTACTTAATTAATTCTTAATAGATTAATGTCAGCTCAGATTTTTATAAGATTTCCTATTCATAACTCTTGTTGATTATATGTTTTACCTAATGGGGAATAAGGAAAAACCCTATAATGAGATGATATCTTGAGAGTTGTATGACCCTGACCCACTCATAGACTGAGATCGATTCTTATATAATTATTTCAAAAGCCCCTTTATGCTCAACAGAGTACTCAGTGGAAAAAAGGATCTGCCATACAGGGATTCCAGCGAGAAGAGAAATATTCTAAAGGTCTGTAAAAAACCAGGGGGGAGAATTTGTCCTGAATGAATGGAGAAATTTTGGATCGGAAAAAAATTTCTATTTATCTACCTGCTAACCCTGACCACTACTGCCCCATCAAATAGTACGTGGGAGCTTCGGGGCCAACGGGCAGGCCAAACCCAAATACCCAGATGTAGAAGAGTATTATCCAGCCGATCATGAAGAAGATACTGTAGGGCAGCATCATAGAAATAATGGTCCCTATTCCGAGATCTTTGTCATACTTGTTGGCATATGCCAGTATCAGGCCAAAGTAGCTCATCATGGGTGTGATAATGTTTGTAACCGAGTCGCCGATGCGGTAAGCCGCCTGGATTACTTCCGGGCTGTAGCCAATCAGCATCAGCATGGGAACAAAAATGGGGGCTGTAACAGCCCATTGGGCGGATGCAGATCCAAGCATCAGGTTTACTGAGCCCGATACCAGGATAAAACCCACAAATATGATGGGTCCCGTCATTCCGATATCCTGCAAAAATTGGGCTCCTTTTACCGCAAATATCTGTCCGAGATTGCTCCATCCAAAGTAGGCCACAAACTGGGCGGCGAAAAATACAATCACGATATAAAGCCCGAGTGTGGACATGGCTCCGGACATCCCCTTAATGACGTCGCGGTCGCTTTTCATGGTTCCCACAATTCGGCCATAGACAAAACCCGGGATCAGAAAGCAGATAAAAATAAAGGTAACGATACCGTTAAAGAACGGTGAGTTGAGCATTTCACCGGTTTCGGGATTTCGAAGAACACCGTTTTCGGGGACAATCGATGCTGCGAGGATACCAAACATGATCAGAACCGATACTCCTGTCCATTTAAGGGCGTGAATCTCTTTGGGAGAGAGCGGTTCCATGGAGGCTTCGTCAGACACATCTTCCATTGCCATGCTTTCGTCATACACACCAAGTTTTGGCTCTACAATTCTTAGGGTTACAAACGTACCCATTGCCGTGATGAAAAATGTACTGGCAAACATAAAGTACCAGTTTACTGCTGCGTGAACAGTGTACTCGGGGTCGATAAGGTTTGCAGCCTCCTGGGTAAGGCCTGCCAGAAGCGGATCGATGGTGCCAATTAGCATGTTTGCACTGTACCCGCCCGATACACAGGCAAATGCGCAGGCCAGCCCCGCAAGAGGATGACGGCCCATCGAGTGGAAAATAACGGCAGCGAGGGGTACAAGAACCACATAGCCCATTTCGGAGGCGGTATTGGAGATTACCGCGGCAAAACAGATGGCAATGGTAACGAGATTGCGGGGGTTCAGAAAGAAGTTAAATGTTTTTTTGATGACACGTGAAATGCCGCTGGTGCCGGCCGCTGTGGGCTGAAAGGAGGCGGCTTTTAAGACGATTCCGCGAATGCAGGCGCTAATAAGCCCCGAATGTTCAGCCACTCCAACTCCGAGAAGAGCTACCAGAACCACGCCAAGCGGAGCAAAATTAGTGAAGTTGTCGACCATATTTTCCACGATCATTCGAAGCCCCTCACCATTCAGCAGGCTAACCGGCTCAATAATACCGCCGGGTGCCCTTCCGGCAGATCCCTCCGGCCGCGGATCGGGTGCCGACCAGTTCAGCCAGTCGGCGAGGCCGCTGAACAGCACCACTCCCAGGGCAAAAAGGGCAAAGAGCGTTACAGGGTGTGGGAGCAGGTTGCCAAGCCACTCTACAAAGTCCAGAAAACGGGTAAAGAGCGTTCGCCTGTTTTTCCCGGTATGAGGTACATTGGGATCGTCACTTTTGGGGTATTCACTCATGGTAGTGTATCAGAAAACAGTTGGGGTTGACTAATCGGTGGTGGACAGAGATTGTTTTTTCTGCATGATGGTGGCAAACAGTGTTCCGGCCAGTGCCGCGAGTCCGCCGGGAATGGCTGCTACCAGAAAAGTGAGCCAGAGTACGGACCATGGTGAGCCAACCCCGAACATCTCGGCCATTCGTGAGGAGAGAATGGCATCGTTGGCAAAATGGATGTAGAGAGCCTGAACGAACCAGCCAAATCCGCTTGCCAGGAAACCGGTGATAAATGCAGCGAAACTGTTTTTAATGGCCCATGCACTTAGCAAAAATGCAGGAATGAATAGAACCCACCAGGGGAGAAGCAGGGCTATGATCCATGAAAAAATAAAGATGCCGAAAAACGCTTTAGCCATATCCTAAAAATATATTGTTGAGCTGAAGTATATGATTCTGTGTGCCAAAGATCACAAATTTAATCATAAACCACTTTTGAAGAACTCCTATTTATTGAGAAACCGCAACATGTGCAAGTATAATTGAAGATAAAAACGGCGCTAATCAGCAAAAAGTTGTTGGACTTCACGTTTTCAAAAGGATTGCCACGAAAACATAAAGGCACGAAAAATGGCAGGGGTAATTGATGAGTAATGAATGGAATATTTTGAATCAATGGATATTGAAAAATCAACTAAAGGATCAGAGAGACGTTGATAGGGTCTGTACAGGGAACCATCGGGTAAAGAGTGTGCCACTGTCTCTTTTTTTAGCCGATGGTTTACTATGTTAGGATCCGTATTCCCGGGGCGCTGCCCCGGGCTGGGTTATAAGGCCCCTTCAGGGCCGGTTTTCCGGCCGGACATGGATTGAATTGGTCACGAAATCTCGAAAGCACGAAATTGAGTGGGGGTTTATGACTGGGATGATGCTTCAGTCATTGAGGCGGAATTAATGATTATGAGACATTAAACCTCTAGTGTTTTTGTGCTTTAGTGGCGAAAAATATCCGTGAATATCGATGATGAATAGCCACGAAATCTCGAAAGCAGGAAATGGAAGAGACACTGACCCAAAGGGATGGCTTGGCCAAAGGTGTCACAGAACAAAGCCCGGGGCAGCGCCCCGGGAATAGAGCGGCATATCGGACATCCCGAGGCAATTTATATCATCAACGCTCACGCATGGTTTCGAGGGATTCATTGCAGAATCAAAAAAAGGATCTGAGAGACGTTGATAGGGTTTGTACAGGGAACCATCGGGCAAAGAGTGTGCCTTTGACTCGATTTTAGCCGATGGTTTTTTTGTTAGGATCCGTATTCCCGGGGCGCTGCCCCGGGCTGGGTTATCAGGCCCTTTCAGGGCAGGTTTTACAGGTGGGAATTTCGTTTTAATAGCCACGAAAACAGAAAGGCACGAAATGAGAAGAGGGGTTTATATCTGGAAATATGCTTTAGTCTTAAAGCCGGACATAATCATTAGGAGACATTAAACCATTGGAGTTTTTGTGATTTGGTGGCGATAAGAAATCACAGTAACCAACACAGGATGAACTTTCAGGGAAGATCGCTGAGAAAGCGTGTTTATCAACCAAAAAAGCCCTTTATTATAAAAGCGTTATTTTGAACTGATAACGATTATTCTGATCTTTACAATTCAGGATTCTGAATGTTTTTATCAATTATTTCTACCTAAAAAACGAGCGTAAAGATGGCAAAAGTTGAAGTTGAGATGCCCCAGATGGGTGAGTCAGTAATGGAAGGTACCGTTATAGAATGGGCCAAAAAAGTTGGCGACAAGGTGGAGGTGGATGAAACCCTGCTCGAAATTGCCACCGATAAGGTTGATACCGAAGTACCCTCGCCCGAATCCGGTGTGCTTGTCGAAATTATGGTTGAGGAGGATGAAACAGTAGAGGTGGGGCAGGTTATTGCCATTATTGATACGGAAGCTGAAGCTTCTGAGGATACGGGAGAAGAAGCTGAATCTGAGGAGTCCGGCGATGAGCAATCCGCAGAGGATACCGAAGATGATGCAGAAGAGAGTGCTGATGAACCGGAGAAAAAGGCTGCAGACGAATCAGAAAAAGAGGAAGAGAAGGCCGAAAAGGAAGAGGAAGAGACTGAGGAGAGCGTTTCCGGTGACGGTGATGAAGAGGGTGAACGAATTGAGGTTGAGATGCCCCAGATGGGCGAATCGGTAATGGAAGGTACCGTGATTGAGTGGGCGAAAAAGGTGGGCGATAAAGTAGAGGTGGACGAAACCCTGCTCGAAATTGCGACCGATAAAGTGGATACGGAAGTGCCATCTCCTGAGTCGGGAACACTTCTCGAGATACTCGTAGAAGAGGGTGATACGGTTGAAGTGGGCCAGACAATAGCGATTATTGGAACAGGAAAAGCAGCATCCGGTTCGGGTTCAGGAAAATCTGAAAGCAAGAAGAAAGATCAGTCTGAAGAGAAGCCTGAAGCGAAGAAAACCGGCAAAGATGAGTCTTCATCAGATGATGAGTCCGGAAAAGAGACATCAAAACCGCAGAGAATCGGTTCCGACGGCAGGTTTTTCTCGCCTCTTGTCCGATCCATTGCCAGTGAGGAGGGAATTAGCCAGGAGGAACTCGAAAGCATTGAAGGAAGCGGAAAAGACGGGCGCGTATCGAAAGATGACGTGCTGGCCTATCTTGAAGACCGTAAATCTGGCAAGGCCGAAGCCAAATCGGAGAAAAAAGGAAGCGGCCTTGTAAAACCAACTGCATCGAAGAGTAAAGAAGCAGAACCCAAATCCAAGGGTAAAATTTCGGCAGGTGAGCTGAATGTCAGCCGACCGCACGAGAATGTAGAGATCGTAAAGATGGACCGCATGCGAAAAATGATTGCGGAGCACATGGTTCGGTCGAAGCAAACATCCGCACATGTTACCACCTTTAGTGATGTGGACGTAACGAATATTGTGAAGTGGAGAAACGCCAATAAGAAGAAATTCTATGATCAGACGGGCGTTAAGCTAACGTTTACCCCAATTTTTATTGAAGCGTTTATTAAGGCAATCGGAGAATTTCCTCTTGTTAACAGTTCTGTAAACGGAGATGAAATTCATCTCAAAAAAGATATCAATTTTGGAATTGCCGTGGCGCTTGGTGAAGGCGGACAGGGTGGTTTGATTGTACCTGTAATTAAACAGGCACAGGACAAAAACCTGCCTGGCCTGGCCAAAGCCGTTTATGAACTTGCAAATAAAGCCCGCAGTAAAGATCTGAGCCCCGACGACCTCGTGGGCGGCACTGTTACGCTCACAAATTACGGCAGCGTCGGTAACCTGATGGGAACTCCGATTATCAATCAGCCACAGGTGGTTATTCTTGGAACCGGCGTTATTGAAAAACGCCCCGTGGTTATTGAAACGGATCACGGCGATCTCATTGGCATTCGACACAAGATGTATCTTTCTATGAGTTACGACCACAGAATAATTGATGGTGCCCACGGCGGTGCGTTTACCAGCCGTGTAAAACAGCTGCTGGAAGAGTTCGATCCGGAGCGGGCCATCTAAAGAATAGAAACGGTTTATCACGGAAGATTTATGGAGATTTGCAGGACTATTGATGATGTTCGGCAGGCGGTGAAGGCAAAGCGAATGGAAGGAAACCGAATATCATTCGTGCCTACGATGGGTGCACTGCACCGGGGCCATCTCTCTCTGATTCGACTCGCAAGAGAAAATGCCGAAACGGTTGTTGTTTCGATCTACGTAAATCCAACTCAATTTGGCCCGAACGAGGATTTTGATACCTATCCCCGTGATCTTGAATCAGATATCGAAAAGTGCCGGAAAGAGGGGGTGGAGATAATTTTTGCTCCTGAGCATGAAGAGATCTATACCGAAAAAAAGTATCTGTCAATCCATATTGATTCGTTGAACAGTTCAATGTGCGGTGCAAGCAGGCCCGGTTTTTTCGAAGGGGTACTGCTGATTGTGAACAAGCTGTTTAATATCGTGCAACCCGATAGTGCGGTATTCGGTCAGAAAGATATTCAGCAGTTTCAGATTATCAGCCGAATGGTTCAGGAGTTTAATCACGACATTCGTATGATAATGGGGCCGATAGAGAGGGCAAACGACGGACTGGCACTCAGCAGCAGGAATCAATATCTGAATGTGGAGGAGAGACAGGCAGCTCCCGGCTTGTACCGCGCACTGCGCTATGTAAAGCAGCAGATTTTGAATGGTGTAAGCACACCATCACTGCTCATTAAACATCAGAAAAGTGAACTCGAAGCAAAAGGACTGAAAATTGATTATCTTGATCTGTTTTCGATGCAAACGCTTCAGCCCGTAAAATATGTTGAAGAAGGCAGTAAATATATTGTGGCCGGAGCCGTTTATGCAGGTGACACACGACTCATAGATAACCTTTTGATAGAATTATAAGTACAGAGATTATGAAACTTTCGATGTTTAAATCCAAACTGCATCAGATGAAGGTAACCGAAGCAAACCTGATGTATGAGGGCAGCATTACCATAGATGAGGATCTGCTTGAGATGGCCAATATTCTGCCCTACGAAAAAGTTTCTGTTGTAAATATTACCAACGGTGCACGGCTCGAAACCTACACCATTCCCGGTGAGCGCGGAAGCCGCACGTGCTGTATGAATGGTGCCGCAGCCAGGCTTACTCAGGTTGATGACCGGATTATTGTGATTGCTTATGCCCAGATGGACCCCGAAGAGGCAAAAAATCATAAACCCACTGTTGTCGTTGTAGATGAGGAGAATGAACCCAGGGATATTTTCCGAAATACCGTACACGGTCAGAAATACGGCCTGGAAAACGGCATTATTGAAGAGTAGCCGGTTTTTGCCACGAAGACTCGAGGACACCAGGCAACACGAACAACTCGTGCTGCATCTATTTAAAATGAAGCTAAATAATTTAAGTTGAGCTGCAATCAACTATACTTATTGGACAGCTCCGGAACTCTCTTAACCAATGTTTCACTATAAGTTTTGGTATTTATGCCATGAAACCCGGCACAACCCTGCGTTAATGTCTTCGTAAATCACCGGGAATCAACAGGTACGGGGTACTAAAAATTTAATGTACACTAAAGAATTCGGGACCGTTTCATTATTTGATTGCAGATTCTTCTCTGCACACCTACATTATCTGCAGCAGGGAAATGCACTGTGCTGCTTACCCGGGTTAATAAGAAAATAGTACATCATGGATCAGCAGAATGGCTTTTACCGGCAAACCGGGGATTTGATCGGGACTTTTTTTGATGAGAAACTTCCTTTGGCGATCAGCCGTTTTATTGCGGATAAAAATCAGCCGTTTCTTAATTGGCTTACAGAAACATATAGTGCCATTCTGAAAATAAAAAAAGACGATCCCCAAAGGCATAAAAAAATTGTAAGGGAGCTTAATGAAAGAATTCAACAACTTCACTTGCTTCTGGAGGATGAGAATTTAACAGCCGCAGGCAACTGGCTTCAAATAATAAATAAAGGAAGAAACAGGCGGGCTTCCCGAAAAGCTGGAAGAGAAATCCTCTCCCAGCCGATTTAATGTATCAGATGACGATTCTGCAGCCGTACGTATCAAAAAAATCTCAGGGCCGATCAGTATTTCAGCCATATTATTGATGTAGATTCGCTCGATAAGGAAATGATTAAGAGGGCCATTCTTGCACGCTACCGCGCCACCGGGTACGATCTTCATTTTGTTGAAAACGCGGTCCTCAAGAAAAAAAGAACGTTTCGCAAACGGGAAACAGATCCGCAGAAGCATCAGGAAGAGCTGTTTTTCGAAAAGCTGTCGAAACTTGCGGAGGGTAATTTATCTATCGCGATCATGTTCTGGCTTCAATCCATCAAAAAAATTGAGAACAATACGTTTCATATTTATCCGCTCGAAATTACCAACGTGGATAAGCTGGAAGTTCCATCCAGGGATGTTTTGTTTACACTGGCATCACTGGTAATTCATGACCGCCTTACATCGTCCGAAATGGCCATGTCGCTTCATCAGTCTGAGGTACAGAGCAGGCTGATGCTTACGCGTCTGAAATCCAAGGGAATAATTGTGGAACTGGCTGAATCCTACTCACTGAATCACCTGGTATACCGGCAGGTGGTACGCCTGTTAAAACAAAGAAATATTATTCACTGAGGGAACCAATGAAACATAATTTTCTTAAAACAGCATCGCTTCTCTTTTTTTGTTTGATGATGGGTACCTCCTCTTCAGGTTCATCAGTTATGGGCCAGCAAATTCCCGATTCGGCAAGTGTGCAGGGAGGAGTACTGAGTATTCAGGATACCACCGCGGAAGCTGAAGGAGAGGGTGAAGCGGCGGGCTCTGAGACAAGCAGCCAGAACGGTGCCGGGGTTTCGGGTGAGGAATCACCTCCGTTGGAGAGTGTAAGCGGTGAAGTGGCAAATGAAGTGCAGCAGATACGTGAGCTTATATCGTTTAGCAAGATATTTTACGCTATCATTATTCTGATCATCACCTTTTTATTTAATAAATACCTTTCCATCATACTCGACAATATTGCGGAGAAGGCTACCAATTACCGCTTGTTTGTAAAACGCCTGGCGCCAATCAGCCGTATTGCCATCTGGTCGTTTGCCATTTACGTGATAATTGCAGGCATTATTGCGCCGCCATTCGAAACCATTATAGCTATCGGGGCATCGGTGGGCATAGCCGTTGGTTTTGCCTCTCAGGATATCCTGAAAAACATTTTTGGGGGAGTGATGATTATCCTGGATAAGCCGTTCCAGGTTGGAGATAAAATTAGTGTTAGCGAACACTACGGCGAAGTGTTAAGCATCGGGCTGCGGTCGAGCCGCGTTGTTACGCCCGATGACTCTATTGTATCGATTCCAAATGCGGAGCTTATGAATAAAGCGGTAAGTAACTCCAATTCGAGTGCGCTCGATTGCCAGGTTGTTGCTGAAATTTTCCTTCCCGCCACAGTGGACCTTAGCAGTGTGAAACAACTTGCAATGAAAGCAGTTTACGCATCACCCTACACCTATTTAAATAAACCGGTTGATGTAATTGTGCTGAACGAAATTTACAATAAGCAGTTTGTAATAAAGATGAGGGTTAAAGCATATGTTTTGGATATCCGCTACGAATTTCTGTTTAAAAGTGACATGACCGAGATGATTATTGAGGAGTTCAACCGGCTGGGGTATATTCCTGAGCCACAAAGAGCATCGCAAAGTGCGCTAAACGAAACTATTCAATAACTTTTCACGGGCACATTACGAATCAAACCAATTAGATCTATACGATAATGAAAAACCGTTTTTTATTTTTAATGGCACTTTTTATTGTTCCGGCCTGTACAACGATTGAAATATCGGAAGGAGATGCTTTCGACGCTCATCGTACCATAACACCGGAAACATTTAATATTTCACCATTTACACTGAACGAAATCGAGATGGAAACCGATGATGGCGAAACGCTGAACGGCTGGTATTTAACTCAGGAAGAGGCGAAAGCCACGGTTGTGTATTATGGCGGCAACGGTTTTCTGATGGTTAAATCCCGGCCTTTAATTCAGGCTTATGCCGGCATGGAAGTGAATCTGCTTCTGTTTGATTACAGGGGATATGGCCTCAGCAGCGGGGAGCCAACGGTAGAAGGAGTGAAAACAGACGCCAAAAGAGCCTTTGAATATGCGGAGAGCCGGCGCAGTGCGGGTGAGCAGCTTATGATTGTGCACGGACACTCGATGGGCGCTTTTTTATCTTCTCATATTGCCGGTGAGAACAGCGTTGATGGCTACATTATGGAGAGCCCGGTATCTGAAGTGAAACAGTGGACGAAAAAACTGGTGCCCTGGATTCTTCGTCCTTTTGTTCGGTTTGATATAGCCGATGAGATCGCCGCACAAAGTAACCTGGAAAATGTTTCGGATGTAGAATCCCCGCTTCTGATTATCGGAGGAAACAGTGATGATGTAACACCGTATTCCATGGCTGAAGATGTGTATGAAGCGTCTGTTTCTGCCAGTAAACAGCTTGTTGAAATTGAGGGAGGAACACACAACGATTTACCCACATTTTCGAAATACAGAAGTGAGTTAAAGAGCTTTATTGAGGGGCTAAACTAAACTACTTTTTCTTTCTGCCGCTTTTTCTGAGCATACTCCATAAAAGAGCACCCAGCCAACCCGAAGCTGAACCCGTTAAAAGCGCAATGAGAAGGAACAACTCAAAGCGGGCCTGCACGTAGTTGGAAACAAGCACGCCCGATATAAAATGAATAACAATGGCAATAACATAGCCTATGGAGAAGCTGCCGACAATGTCGGCCATCCGCAAATTTACAATAAATTGTGACACAAAAGAGGCTGCTGTACCCATTAAAAGCCATAAAAGAAGAAAAGAGAGATCAGTAAAATCTATCTGCCGGGCGTTTTGGGTCCATACCATTAAACCGGAAGCCATGGTTGCAATCGCAATGGCGATAAGGCGGTAATTGTGTCTTTTTGATTCAATCATTCACTTATCCATATGGTTTTTCAGGATTATTTTGAAGATACTCATAATTTCCATTCATCATTATATGAAAGCGCAATATTTACAGGTTCTTTTTTGAATATTGCAAATCAGTGAGTCGCGACTGTACAATAAGCGGGCGAATTCTTTGTAACCTTAGTTCGGGATAAGGAACTGAATTCAACCCCCTCTTTGAGACTGCCCAAAAATATCGTCTGCCTTGAATACCGCTTAAATAATTCAGGATCTGTTTTCCGACTCTCCCTTGGGAATTTTCTCTCAGTATAAACAGAGGGAAAGAACCTCTAAATTATTTAAGCTTATTTTAATTTACTTTTTAAACAGGGTCTCCATTGCCCTCCGTCAGCCTTCGGAGGGATACTCTTCAACAAACCCCTATGCCGAACTCAGATATGTACTCTCTTATTTGAAACCCTAAATAAAGAAAAACTCAAAGAGTGGGCGTAAAAGAAGCAGGTTGAATTTTAAATAAAACTGTTTTTAACCGTCCCTGGAAAGGAGATTCCGGGCGTAAAATTTCAACCCAAAGATGGATAGGGAAGGCTCTGATGATTTAAATATAGATCATGTGGAAGTTTACCAAAGCCTTCGCAGGTAAAGTATTTGAATATTTAACCGATAATTGTTCAGCAGGTAAATTTATACGTATGTAACAGGAATACGTTAATTATAAAAGCAAAACATATTATAATTGCAATAATAATGATCTAAAAATTGAATAGAATTTCAAAAATTGATAAATTACTTTTGTAAAAATAAAGTAAAAAATAGCGTGAATGATTACGTTATTTTTAAGATAGATTAGGTTTCAGCTCATGAATATAAAGTTTGTAAAGCGTTCGCAAATAAAATCAAGCAAGAGGCGATCCTCGAAATTTAAGCCGCTAATGGACGCTCTTGATAAGCTTGAGCCGGGCGGACAGGCCGTAGAAGTGTCTTATAACAATGAAAAAGGTGTGAACTCTATGAGAACCGCCGTTTATCAGTATAATCAGGATAATGGTGTAAAAATCAAGAGCGGCAAAGACTCAGCGAATAAGAAAATCTATTTTTACAGAGAAAAATAGATTTTCCTGCGCTGCTGGTACTTACAGCTTCCTTTCAAATAGAATACCTTGTGAAATAGAGAGTCGTATCGGCTTGTCAATTTTTCTGGCGCGCACCGATGGTGTTGCCAGGGCAACAGTCCAGTCTCCGGTATCTCTTATGGGCAGATTCAGCTCCAGAGGAATCACCTGCCGGGGCTGCCCCTCCATATTTGCTATAAAAGCGATCTCTTTTCCAGCCTCTTCACTGCGGCGATAGCCATAGTAAATAACGGTGCCATTTACCGGCTCTCTGTAGTGCAGTCGGTCGGAATCGGCAAAGTTCCTGTTGAGCCATGGATTGTTAAGCCTGTAGTTGCGAACAGAGAGATTATAGGCGGCTTTCTTCGCGTCTACAAATTCGGCATGCAGATCTACGTTGCTATATTCATTTATGTCGTCCATCCAGGCGAGGGCATATTGGTGAAGCTTTTCAACCGTCCAGCCGGTTACCGGTAGTGGCGGATCTATTGTGTTTAAAAGCTGAGACATATTTGACGGATTGTAATCCGTGGCTTTAAGCAGATTAAGAAGAACTTTGGCAAACCGGCGGAGATCCTGAAGCGTTTTAAAGCCCATATTTTTCAGGTTTTTGAAAAAGCGGGATTTTCGGTACTCCACTTCCGAGATTTGCCACTCGGTAAAATGAGCTTCTTCGGCTGCTACCTTAATTGCGTATGTTGTGTCGGTGTTTCTCACAAAGCTCCAGGGGGTGTTTCCCAGGGCCTGAATAAAATCCATCGGTACACCAGGGAGAAACCCATTCATCAGCAGCGTGGTCGATGGATTGTTGTAGGCATTATCCATGACCATTTTAAGAGAGTTGCCAAGTAAAAAGTTTACGTTAATGGTAGAGGGGTCTGTTTGTGTTCCCCTCCTCATGGTATCGTGGTTGGCGTATCCGCTGATCCATTTTTCACCGAATACAAACTGCTCCTTTAGCCTCCACCATTTAGATACCCAATAGGTATAATTATAGGGTGTATTGTAGGCAAAAATCATGGGTGCCCATTGGTGCGGATGTTTCTGCTGCTCGGTAACTACGCGGTAAGTGGATGCAAGCTCCCAGTCGTCACGGGGCCAGGGCCGCCCGTCTTCAAAAATCATCCAGGGCTTGTAGCTGATTCCGGCAACGTGCTGCTCTACGGCACTCATCTGTTTCAGGAAATCGTCGTCGTGCAGCATTATATCCTGCTCGGCATCGTAGTATTTAAAATCCTGAGCGCCATCCACGCGAATGCCGTCGAAGCCCCAGTTTATTTTTCGGCGCTGTATTTCAAGCACCATAGCACGTACCAGCGGATGTTTAAAGTTGATGTTCTGGCCGTACATATTGGGTCCTGCAAAAAACTCCTCCGGTAGAACCGAGAGCCCCTGGTTATCTGAATGGCCATAAACAACATCAACAACTACTTTGATGGCTCCTCCGGGGAAAGTGTGAAGCGTTTCGATGAGTTCGAGGAGTTCGTGCGGCCTTCCAGTAGAGAGAATAGAGGGATTCACTGCTGCTGAACCAAAAATTACGATATCATATCCCCAGTTGATAACCGAAGGCTTTCGCAAACTTACCGTGATTTCGGTATTATTTTCTATAGGTTTCTGAATCAGTTTCCAGAAACGGTGCTGTTCCGGATGCTCAATTACGGGGTCGACCGGCATTAGCTGAATGCCATCAAACCCTAATAGATTTTGCTCGTCAGGAGAAAGATCCCTTTCATCTTCAATGGCGCCGGCTATCTGCTTATAACGCTGTGCGAGTGAGCCAAGTGAGCCTTCGAGTGTAGCTGTTCCGGGGTGAATTTCAAGCAGGTTGGTGCTTGGCTGAACCCGGCCGAAGACAGATTTTTCTGCCTCGGTTTTCAGTTTACGGAAATACTCGGCATCTTTGCGATCCGCCAGAACGGTTTCAATATCATAAAGCTCAGCAGGGGCGTGAATACCATAGGGCAGCGACCACGCCATTGGGTCGCGAACCGTCTTCACCTCATCGTTTTCATCAGCGAAAGTAAATTCGTAAAAAGCACCAAACTGTTCTTTATTCCCTGCAGGCAGATGATCTACAACTATCGTCGCAAACTCTCCGACAATCTCCGCCTCAAACTTGAAATATGTAACGGAGCAGTGCTGATCCGGTTTATCGAATACAAGATTCGGATCAGGGATGTAAAGATGAATATGCGCTTTACCGGAGTTACTGAAGCCGGGATGCCAGATCAGAAATTCGGCTGAGTAGTCCTGAAAATGAGCCCCCAGTTTTCGAACAATTGAAGGGGCACTTGAGTGCGTAATGCCTTTTGTAAGCTGGAGTTTTAAGGCATTTGATACTTCTTTTGTTTTTGGGATATTTACTGCTGGTATCATGGAATATAGTTTAAATTCGCCGGGTAAAGCACTCGATTTTCTTAGCTGCTTTTTTTGGCATAAAAACAGTTGTACTTATTGCCTGATGCAGCAAAGATAACTCTTTTTTTAGGAAACAGACGAAAATCTATTTTTCCTACCAGAACCCGATAACGAGTGCAGTTGTAAGCAATAATACAATAACTGAATATAATCTGTAATCCTTAAACAGAGGAGTTTGCGGGTCTTCCGGAAGCATGTCTTTGGGCTTCCAAACAACACCGTCAATATTTTTTGGATCAGGTTTTTCACCTGTCAGGCTTATAAATGCGAAAATGATCATGCTCACAGCCGTCAGGATACCCGCGGTTATAGTAAAGTGAAGGGTTACAATATCCATTTGTGCCAGAACAAAAATCAGGGCCGACAGCGAGTGCCCGCCAACCAGTGTCCGGTAGGCGGCATGCCGGTTACCTCTTCTCCAGAACATTCCCAAGATAAAAATTGCAACAACAGGTGGAACAACGTAGGAAAACGCCTCCTGGATGTACTGAAACATGCCGGGAAACTGCTGAATCATGGGAGCCCATACCCCGGCTAGAGGCTGTCCAAAAAGGTCGTCTGCCTTGCTCAACGCTTAAATAATTTAGGATCTGTGTCCCGACTCACCCTTGGCGGAGCCATCCCTTTGGGAGTTTCCCTCTCTATATAAACAGAGAGAGATATAACGTCTAAATTATTTAAGCTTGTATTCATCGGTTTTCACTTTTTGGACAGCCTCTCCATCTCCCGATCTTGGCCGTCTGTTTTGCTGTTAAATTGGGATTTTTAGGCTTCACAAGGTTGAGGGTAATGAGCGTAGATGCAGAGTTCAGGGTTGAGTCTATGCTCGACATGATGGCCGCTATCAGTCCCGCTAGTACAATTCCCTTTATACCAACGGGCAGGATATTTGCGACCATAGTGGGGAACACCATATCAGGATCTGTGAGATTGGGAAAAACAGAGAAAGCCATTACACGGGAATTACCATCACAAACAGCACAGGCAGTTTCAGACCACCCCAAGAACCGCACTCCAGCCCAGAGACCGGCTTGCGAGAAAAAGATCTTCCCCGGTTTTTGTGCGTTTGTTTACATAAACCCCGATGCCAATGATGAACAAAAAATAGCCGGTGATGATGGCAATGTTTAAGGTACTTAGCGTAATTTCGGTCATAACTATGTTGGCTGTGAATGGTTTTGCGACAGTTTGTATCAGCCATTAAGGTGCTTTAAACCCTCTCAACAAGCAGCAAAAGCACTTAATAAAACAAAACATTCGGAAAAAGAGTAATCGTTTATAAAAAATAATCAGGAATCTACAGAGAGTTGCAGTAGTTATAACCTGATAGCGCTATAGCTCGCCTTCTTCTTCCATTTCGGCCCAGCGGAGATACTGTTTTCTTACCTTTTCTATTGGGTGCTGAAGATGGTTTTTGTCCCAGTTGTTTGTGGGAATTGCACCAAAAATATGGGCGGTACAGGTTCCTTTTTTGGTGATCATGAAAGAGCCGCTGCTTAGCTTTCGGTTACCCTCGAAGTAAATGGGTACGATGGGGTAGTTCAGCTCAATTGCCATGCGAAAAGGCCCCTTTTTAAACGGTCCTATTACCCCTTCATGTTTGCGGGTTCCTTCCGGGGCCATCATAAGGGAGAGGCCCTGTTTTTGAACGCGGTTTACATTTTTCTGAAGCGTTTGAATAGCCTTGTCCGATTTTTCCCGGCGTATAAAAACCTGACCGGTAAGCCTGCCAACAATAAAAAAAAGGGGATTATACTGGAACTGCCACTTGGCTACAAAGCGAACCCGGGGCAAACCCAGCGCGAGCAGTGTGAGCACATCGAGCGTGGAAGAGTGGTTTATAATGTAAACGGCGGGTGATGGAGTAGGGTTGGCGTGTCTCCTTATGCGAAACCGTACCCCCGCTACAAAGAGAACGGGGCGTGCAATTGCCGGAGCTATATTTTCAACAATAAAGTTTGATGCCCGGCCAAAAGTCAGAACAAGGAGAAGCAATATGATTGGAGTGTAAAAAGCGAGCAGAATAAAAAAGAGGAGAATGGAGCCAAGGCTGCGAATGTAGTCTCCGATTGTATAACCCTGTGTTTGTGCCTGCATAAACTGGTTTGTCACGTTTAAATGGAACCATATATACAGAGAAAATCTCAGGAAAACCAATGGACGGCAGGCTGTAACGCCTGAAAAAAGGTCATTGCAGGGTACCTATCTGAAAGCGTCTTTGAAATGAGTAATTTCCGGGGCTTCATTTCCATTTTTTACGATGGAGATTATATCGAACCGGACGACCGCTGTTTCCATTTTTCTTTCGTAGATCCAGGCCTCTGCTGCTCTTTTGATGTTGGCTTCTTTCTGAGGGGTCACGTACTCCTCGGGCCGGCCAAAGTAGGTACCAGATCTTGTTTTTACCTCCACAAAAATGATGTAGTTGCGGTCGGTTGCCACAATATCCACTTCAGCCTTTTCAAAACGGTAGTTGCGGTCGAAAATCAGCCAGTCTTTCGATTCCAGGTAGGCTGCTGCAATATCCTCTCCGCGGTCGCCGATCTGTTTGGTGGTTTTTGTCAAGGCCTTGTCACTCCTCTTTTTTTGATGATGAACCCTTCAGGGACTGATGTGCTTCTGCCAGCTTTACGAGGTGTTTCAAAAATGTAAGATTCTTTTTGTTGATATATGGAAGCAGAGCGTGGGTAAAGCGTTCAAACATTTCAAGGAATTCTATGAACTCCTCAATTCGTTCTTTAAATTCGGCCTCTTCTGCGGAGGGGGCTGTCTCTTTATCAAAAAGAGCCAGTGTTTCGGTAAGATTCTGTTTTATCGGGTCGATCTCTCTTTGATGGCGCTCTTTTACCAGAATGGCCACAATATTCCACACATCTTTCTCGGCAGTGTAAAAGTCTTTCCGTTCACCTTTGTAATGTACCTTTTGGATCAGCTGCCACTGCAGAAGATTCCGAAGGTTCATATTGGCATTACCGCGACTGATGCTAAGCTGCTGCATAATGGCGTCGGTGTCGAGCGCGTCGTTTTCTGCGTAGAGAAGCGCGTGAATCTGGGCCATGGTTTTATTTATTCCCCAGGCTGAGGCCATCTCACCCCAAAGGAGTACAAACTGATCTACAGCCTGCTGGTAGTTATCTGTTTTCAGGTCGCTCATGCAGAGGTGCTTCCGTTGGTTTTGCTCTTATCTGTTTTCTTCTTTTCATCTTTAGCAGCTGTAGCCGGTTCATCCTGCTTTTTCTCGGAAGCAGCTTTGCTTTTCTTATCTGTATTTTTGTAATCGGTTACGTACCAACCGCTTCCTTTATAAACTACGCCGCCGCCACCGGAAATAATTCGGGTTACTGGCTGGCCCGTAGTAGGGCACTCTGTGAGTTTGGGCTCGTTCATGCCCTGCGTAATCTCAAAAATAGTACCGTCTTCGCGTTTATATTCGTATGTAGGCATTGTTGAAAATAATATTGGTTAAAAAATGGAGACTCTGTTGCAGCATAAAATATGCCAAAAGAACGACCGGCATCAAGCTGTCAGGATTTATTTATATAATCAGGAGAGAGATGAGAGTCCGTCTCTGAGCCGTTCAACAGCCTCTTCCAATTCCTCCATTGAGTTTGCGTAGCTCAGACGTAATCCGTTGGGTTCGCCAAAAGCATCGCCGGGAACAGCAGCTACTCCGTGACTTTCGAGCAGGTACATCGATAAGTCGGTGCTTGTACTTATCAGGTCTCCGTTTTCGGTATGTAACCCTAAAAACGCTTTGATATTCGGGAAAACATAGAAAGCACCGCTTGGCATAAAACACTCCACACCTTCGATGGATCGCAGTGCTTCAACAATATAATCACGACGTTTTTTGAACGCTTCTCTCATTTCTGCAACCGGTTTCATGCTTCCGGTGTATGCGGCCAATCCGGCTTTTTGTGATATGGAAGAGGGGGCTGATGTTTCCTGGCTCTGGATTTTTGCAACGGCATCTGCAATTTCTTTTGGTCCGGCCATGTAGCCAAGCCGCCAGCCTGTCATAGCAAAGCCCTTAGAGAAACCGTTAATGAGAACGGTTCTGTTTTTAAGTTCTGGTGCAGCGTTTAAAATACTTACGTGGTCGTCGTCAAAAACGATATATTCGTAAATCTCATCAGAAAATATAAGAATTCGGGGGTGGTCCGAAAGAATCGCGGCCAGCTCCTTGAGCTCATTTCTGGTGTAGCACGCCCCGGTTGGGTTAGAGGGGGAACATAGAATCAGTGCTTTGGTTTTTTCCGTGATAGCATCCTCAAGCTGTCCGGGTGTCAGCTTATAGTTGTTATCAAACTGTGTGGATACCGGTACAGGCGTGCCGCCTGCAAGTTTCACCATTTGAGGATACGATACCCAATATGGGGCTGGAATAATAACCTCGTCACCTTCATCGATGGTGGCAAGCAGCGAAAACCCAATGCTCTGTTTGGCTCCGTTTGAGCAAACAATATGATCGGGCGGATAGGCTAAACGATTATCGCGCTTCAGCTTTTCACTTATTGCCTCTCTTAGCTCCGGCATACCGGTATTCATGGTGTAGCCGTGAAAACCATCGGTGATCGCTTCAATTGCGGCATTGCAGATATGAGCGGGTGTTTTAAAATCGGGTTCGCCGGCGCTCAGTGAAACAATGGAGACGCCCTCCCGGGCAAGCTGCTTTGCTTTTGCGGAGACTTTTAACGTTTCAGAAGGGGATATTTGCCGGGCTTTGTTGGAAATCATACGCGTTTAAAATTTTCTTTCAAGTTACCAAAATGAAGGGCGTAATTCTATTGCTATTGAAAATCGATATCGGTTTTGCTAAAAATAGAGTAAACTTGATCTATCAAAATGTCATAGTCAGATTTAAAATAAATAACAGAAGAATTAAAGCCTTGTTCAACCTTTTTAAAAAAGTGTTTAGTCACTTACCATTTGTTTACAATTATTATCTGAACCGAAAAGCAGATTTGGCTCACAGAGAAGTGATTAATTTGCTAAATGGAAACTCAGATTCAAACCCATCAAACCAAAAAAGCGTACTCCATTTTAGTATTAATAAAGCTGCAACACAGCACATAAAGGGGGTTTTAAAGCGTTTAGCTGTGGAAAATAAACTCATTCCCGTTGATTATAACGGCTATGCATTTGCGACAGACCTTCCATATCTGGATTTACTTTCAAGTGAAGAGATGGAGAGTTATAAACATATTTTCAGTCCCTGCGGCTATTTGTACAGTGTATTGGGTGGGATGGTAAAGAACATTGACCAAATGGAAGATTATCGCATTATTCTTTCGGTAAGAGACCCACGGGATATTCTTGTTTCGAAATACTATTCAATTGGATACAGCCATGCAATACCACTAAAAACGGGAAATAAAAGAGATAGATTTCTGAGGCGCAGGGATAGCATAAAAAAAATGAGTATCGACGAGTTTGTGCTACAAGACTACACAAGGGTTCTTTTACGCTTTCAGGCCTATCAAAATGAGCTACTCAATTGCTATGACAATGTACTACTCCTTCGGTATGAAGATATGATAGCGGATTATCGCAGATGGTTGTCTAAATTAGCAAAAGGATGTGATTTTTATATCAGTGAACAACTGATCAATACACTGGTTACAGACTTTGAAAAAACCAAGGTACACGTTGAGGATAAGTTCAGGCATGTGAGAAAAGGGAGGACCGGCGATTATAAAGAGAAACTAAAACCTGAAACGATCGAGAAGCTAAATGAAATATTCCAACCCTATATGGGAACTTTTGGCTATAGCTTGGACGGCAAAAATTAATTTTCTGGCAGATTCTCAAATTTCCTTTTAAGAGCCTTTGCTACATGATCGGGCACAAAACTGCTCAGATCACCGTCCCAGGCGGCAATCTCTTTTACAATGGTGGCAGAGATAAAGGTAAGCTGCTCATCAGGCATCATAAAAACAGTGTCGATTTCGGGTGCAAGCCTGCGGTTGGTGAGTGCCATCCTGAATTCGTACTCAAAATCTGAAAGCTGGCGAACACCCCTTAACAATATATTGATCTCTTTTTTTCTGGCGTAGTCGATGAGTAATCCCGTAAACTGCTCAATTTCAACGCTTTCGGCCCACGGTTTATCTTTAATTGTTTCTCTGATTAATTTTACTCGCTCCTCACCTGTAAAAACAGCCGTTTTCTTGTTGTTTACAGCTACTGTTACCACTACTCTGCTGAACATTTTTACTGCCCGTTCAAGGATATCAAGATGTCCGTTTGTAAGAGGATCAAATGAACCGGGATAGATGGCAGCATTTTTCATGAGATCATTGTTTTAGTATGAATAAGGATTGGTGTGTTTCGAACAGAATAGGTTAAAAGTCGCTGCCAGACAAGGTGAATATAGAGGCAATTGTGCGGCCATACGCCTTACTGAATACACAGCCGGGGTGTTCAGCAAAGTCGTTGTGTTTGTCGTGTTCAAGAATTAGCCACCCGTCTTCCTCAAGGAGATTCTTTTGCAGAATTAAGTCGGGCAGATCCTGCATGGCATAATAGTCGTATGGCGGATCAGCAAAAATCAAATCGAACGGCCCGCTGTTTTTTTCGAGAAATTCCTTTGTATCCATCGCCATGGTTTGTACCGATTTTTCTATCCCAAATGAGGAGACGGTTTTTTGAATATGGCTGATGTGTTCAGGCTCATTGTCTACAAATGTGCAGTGTGCGGCGCCTCTCGAAATGGCTTCGATACCAAGATTGCCGCTACCTGCAAAAAGATCCAAAACGCGCAGGTTATCGAAGTATCGCCGGGCTGCAATAACGGAAAATATACCTTCTTTGGTCCTGTCTGAGGTGGGCCTCACTTTGTCTGTTTTGGGTATCGTAATGGGCCTGCCTTTGAGTTTGCCGGTAATGATTCTCATAATGTTTCCGCGATTTATAAATTCAAACTCATTAAAATTGCGGGGTAGGCACTTTCCAGGGGGAACCCGTATGTTTTCTCCGTGGCGGTGACCTGCATGGCATCCAGCGAGTTGAGGAAAGTTAGCGAGCCATGATCGTGCCAGTAGGGGGTAAGCTGCTCGGAAGCTTTTTGTGCGGAGTGCCCGAAAATAAAGATGTTGTCGTGAATTCCGCTCAGCCAGGGCATATTTGCAGCATAGAGGTTCCAGAGGTAGGGCAGGTCTTTTACATAATCGTATCTGAAATATGTGCAGCTTCTAAGCTTTCCCAAAACATAGGAAGTTATGGAAATATAACTTTGCTGACAGTGAACCATAATGAAAGCGCCATTATCTCCCGAGTGAATCTGCCAGCTTTGTGCAAGTTCAAAATCTGAAACGGTTTCCAGGTTGCCAAAGGATTGCATTAGCGATTCAAAACCTGTAACGGATGTCTGGTCGCGCAGAAGCAAGAGCTGCGAATCTGATTTACTTACCGGGTGCCAGGTGGTTTCTATTGAGCTTCGTTCATGATATCTCATCAGCAGGCGAATGTGTGCCTCTCTTTCTGAAGCCACTTCGTAAACGGATCGCGGAACAATAGACCAGCACTCCTCAATGGCAGGAGTGAGAACTCTGAGAGTGTCGCTGTTATACTCGTTTTTGAGGTTGTGAAGACTGCTTGATAGCACGGGAAACCCGGGGTGGGTACTTGAAGTGATGGCTTCCCGTACATCAAAATTAAAATCGATACAGCCAATTCTGTTCAGCAGATGTTCTTGCCCCGGATTTTTTACAGCATAGTACAGATGGTTATCTGCATAGCAAATGCCGAGACAAGACCCGCCGTCAGTCATGTTAATTCCAATTAGGAGCGTTAAGGAGCGTGGTTCGTTCCAGATCTCCTATACGGTCGTTGCTGCCGGGATTCTCGAGCAGGTAGAGTTTTGGCCGGATCGTATCGTTTAGAGTATACTCGAAACGGTTGTGCGGTGGCCGCGGCGAAAATACAATCGAATCGGGGCTGTAGGTTGACGGTGGCATAAACTGGAACAGTGAATCTCCGCGTTCTACCATCATCGAGTCGGTTTCAAGAAAAGTGACAAGGCTGTCCAGTCCGCCCTCGGTGGGAGGAAAATCGCCCTTCCGGGTTCTGTACTGAACCAACACATCACGGACGATTTCCATACGGTGACGCTCGCGTTCAACCATTGCTTCTTCTTCAAGAACAGCCTGGTAAGGATCAACAATAGAGTGATATAAAAACCAGGCTAAAAAGACGATAAGTATACCCAGTATAATGGTGATAATGTTATTTCGAGTTGTAATATCCATGTGAGATTATCTGTTTATCGATGTTGTGGTTCAGCGAGAATAAAAAGTCAAAATAATTGCGAACAATTTGATATGCAACTTTCTAAGCAAGATAGCAGGTTAAATGATGTCTGAAAGTTACTTACGATCATCCTTCTTTGAAAGTAGCAATAAATATTCAATGAAGTGACTCCCGAGCCCTCTTTTCTTAAATTTTTGATACTTCTCTGTATCTAATGGATTGATCTCGAGCACTTCTATAGAGAAATCGCCGCCATAAAGTGTTTCAACTTCTGCCTGCGACACGCTGAATGGAGGCCCATTCATTTCATTTTGATTGTAGCTGAAGCCGTGCAGCATAATTTTGGTATGCCGGCCGGTAAGTGATATCACTTTTTCGACATACTTTTGCCTCATCTTCTGCGGCAGCGCTACAAGTGCGGCTTTGTCGTAAATCAGATCAAAAACCGGCATTTTGTGCTCAGGGAGTTTTAAAAAATCGCCACACCAAATTTCAATATAGTCTGAACTATAGATGGCAAAATTCGCGAAGGAGTTCAATTTTGGGGTTTGTTTGTGCGTACTGAAGAACTGCTGAGCCGCAATTTCGGATATATCGACTCCGGTTACTGTTCCGCCCTTCTCTGCAAACCAGCGCAGATCTTCACTTTTGCCGCAAAGGGGCGCCAGCACGGTAAAAGATTCCGGAAGCTGCAGGCTTTGCCAGTGTTCATCAAGGCCGGTGTATCCGTTTTTCATGTGAAAACCGATATTACCTTTTCTCCAGCGGCTTTGCCAGTAGCTTAACTCCATTACTCAATTTTTATTGGTTTTACGAGAAACATTGCGGATAAAAAAAATTCAATAGCTGTTGTATATTTCCATGTTCATAATGCCTTGATGCCCCGAAGGAATACTTCGTGGCAGAACGAATGATGCCAAAGGCAACCCGTTGGGGAAAAATCAAGGCTGTGAAATAATTGGCGGCGTTCGCTGAATCTCTGCTGCATTTTATCAATGGTCCATCACGTAAGTCGCTTGTCAACCTGCTCATCACCGGTATGATAACAGGTTTCCGAAGATTTTCCAGCTCCCTTTTCCCGCCAGTTATTTCAAGGCCAGAATAATCTCTGCCTATACGTATTTTGATCCCTAATAAATTCAATTGGTGATGAATTTGAGAAAAATCATAATTTATCCACAATGTTTTTTCTAAATACAGTTTACTTAAGAGTGAGCTAATGGTACAAATCCCGGTACGAAGAGCGGTCAAAAATATAGTATCTTGTTTGTCACAAAAAATGGAATCAAATACATAGATCGTCTCTTTTGAACAGATCGATACTTCGGCTGGCCATTCCAAATATCATCAGCAATCTCTCTGTTCCGCTGCTGGGTGCGGTAGATACAGCGCTGGTGGGGCATCTCGATGATGTTGCCTATATAGGAGCCCTGGCCATTGGCAGCGTAATCTTCAATTTTATTTTTTGGGGGTTTGGTTTTTTGAGGATGGGAACTACCGGCCTTACTGCACAGGAGTATGGCCGGCGCGACCGGAAAGAGATGATGATGATTTTGGCGAGGGTTCAGCTTATTGCTATGGGAATTGGGCTCACAATCCTGTTTTTACAGAACCCAATCGCGCTCTTAAGCCTATGGATGATCGAATCGACGGCCGATGTTGGAAAATTTACCCGAATTTATTTTGATATCAGAATCTACACGGCACCTGCAGTGCTTGCGCTTTATGGCATAAACGGATGGTTTCTGGGCATGCAGAATGCCGCTTATCCCATGATTGTGACCATTACCCACAACCTGCTGAACATTGTGCTGAATTTGATGTTTATCTACGGGTTTGGCATGCATGTGGATGGAGTGGCTTACGGAACCCTTATCTCCACCTACCTGGCCCTTGTACTGGCATTTGCCCTTTACTTTAAAAAATACAGGCACTATCTGCCGCATTTTGCAGGGAAAGATCTGCTAAACACCCGAAGGCTGAGGGAGTACTTTGCCGTTAACCGGGATATTTTTATTCGTACACTCTGCCTGATATTTACGTTTTCGTTTTTTACGGCGGTATCATCAACCCAGGGAGAGATTATTCTTGCCGCAAATACCATTCTGCTGCAGTACTGGTTTATTGTTTCTTATGGGATCGATGGGTTTGCCTATGCAGCAGAAAGCCTTGTTGGCCGGTTTAAGGGGGGCGAAAATTTTGAGAAGCTAAAAAAATCTGTGGTTTATACAACCACATGGGGGCTGCTGATCGGTATCGGCGGCACAGTGGTTTACGGCTTGTTTGGAAGTAATCTGCTCTATCTTTTTACAGACAAAGCGTTAGTGATCTCTCATGCAGAAACAGTTCTTTTCTGGACGGTCCTTGCGCCGGTCGTTTCTGCGATATGCTATATTCTGGACGGTGTTTTTATCGGGGCTACCGAAACCGGTCCCATGCGGAATACAATGCTCATCTCCACATTTGCTGTTTTTTTACCATCCTATTATTTGCTTACCGATTATATCGGCGTTCACGGTTTATGGCTCGCCATGCTTCTGTTTATGCTAAGCCGCGGAGTGGCGCTTGGTTTTTACCTGCCTAAAACGATATTAAATATTTCTAAGGCCTGATAAACTTCGCCGGAACCTGTGTATCTTCCCTTATGGTTAACACATGAACCCTCAACCTGTAAAGCGATGAAAACCATTTTGATAATGAGGCATGCCAAATCTTCCTGGTCTAATCCGTACCTGAAAGATTTCGACAGGCCGCTAAACTCCCGCGGAAAGAATGATGCTCCGAAAATCGGTGTATTTCTGAAAGATAAACAGATTATTCCCGAAAAAGTGTACTGCTCGCCTGCAAAGCGCACACGCTCAACCATAAAAAAAGTGTTGAAGCAGTTTAACGGAGACGATAATATTGTTGAATATGCTGAGGATCTGTACTTTCGGGGAAGTGAGGCGTATTTAAGTGCACTTACTTCAACTCCATCAGATATAAAAACAGTAATGACGGTGGGGCATAATCCCATGACGGAAGAATTTATCTCCATGCTTTCATCAACACCGGTAATTGCCCCTGTAAAAACAGCGACCCTGGCTTGCCTTACTGCCGGGGTGGAGAACTGGAGCGACCTGAAACCGGGTTCATGTACGCTGCAGTGGATTATCGGCCCCAAAGAACTGCCAAAGAAACAGTGAGCTTTCGTATGTAATTAGTCTTTGAATTCCGTTATATTGAGGGCGCATCAAAATAGTGTTGCAAATAGCACGTATCGAATAATTTGTGAATTAGCTAACATCCCATGATCTACAAGCAAAAATTTTATTACCTCACAAAAACCCCGCTCAGCGCCGAAGGCCCGAACGATGTAGAAGTAATTAACCGTGCTGATACAACCAACGATTTTCCTGCACTGTTTAAAGAGTACGAAGAGTATCGATCACACGCGTTTAATGAGGATAAACTTTACAGTATTGTACGCGCCGACGACATTTATGATCTGGTACGAACAGGTACGGACAAGGAGGCCAGGGAGCTCGCTTTTGAAAATGCCGAATCCGAAATCGTAACTAATCTGCAGCATCGCGTGATGCAGAAAGGTGACAAAGATGCTGAAGCTATTTTAAAAGAGGTACATCAGATAGAGGCGTAGGAAGCATTTCGGTTTACAGGTCCAAAAAGAATCAGAGTGCTCTTATTTTATTTCTCACCTGTAAATGACGTTGCAAGTACGGTGATATCATCAGATTGCTCTGCAGTTCCGGCAAACTTCATCACCTCAAGATGAAGTGCTTTTACTTTTGATGTAATACTTCTGTCACCTGTTTTTTCAAGGTGCTCGATAACCCTGAATTCATCATAGAAATCACCAACTTCGTTTACGGCCTCCGTAACGCCATCGGTAAAAGTAATAATGGAATCGCCCGGTGAGAGATGGATTGTTTTTTCATCGTAACCGGCTTCTTCGAATTTCCCTAGCAGCAGGCCGCCAACATCTTCCAGTTCGGTTACTTTCCCCTCCTTACTTTGCAAATAGGGCAGATTGTGACCGCCATTGCAGTATTGCAGCTCACCGGTTTTAACATTTAGAACTCCGTAGAAAACCGTTACAAATGTGGTGATATCGCTTTCGGGTATCAGCATGTTGTTCACCTTATACATGCACTGTGCCGGGCTTTTTACTTCAGACCCGATTGCCTTAAGCATGGTGCGGCATACGGCCATATAAATGGCAGCGGGCATTCCCTTTCCTGCCACATCACCGATAAAAAAGACGAGATGGTCATCATCGAATTTAAAGAAATCATAAAAGTCGCCGCCTACGTGTTTGGCGGCAATCATTTCGGCGTATATGTCGAAACGTGAATCGTTACTGTATACCGGAAAGTCCTGCTGAAGAATTTTTTTCTGAATTCTGGCTGCCATGTCCAGATCATAGTTCAGCGATTCGAGCTGTTCCTGCATGTCTTGCATTTTAAGCAGCTCGCGAATCTCCTTCAGGGTTTTTTCAATGGTGGTTTCCAGATCTTTAAAATCGATCGGTTTGGTTACAAAGTCGTAAGCACCGCAGTTCATGGCCGTGCGGATATTTTCCATATCGCCATATGCCGAGACGATAATTGTTTTGAGGTCGGGGCGGTTCATATCCTGAATTTGGTTGAGCATTGTAAGCCCGTCCATTTTCGGCATATTTATATCACTCATTACCAGGTAGAGATCGCTGTTTGAGCGAATTTTTTCGAGAGCTTCCACGCCATCCTCGGCAAAAAGAAATTCGTACTCCTTTGTTCGAACTTTCGACCGAAACTTCTGCAGCATAAGCATTTGCAGATCGGGTTCGTCATCAACAACTAAAATTTTCTGTGGTGCACTCATTATTGTACCCTTTTATGAATTACTGTTCACAATCTCTAAGATTTCGGCCCGCAGCGACTCAAAATCAATTGGTTTGGTAAAAAATTCCTTGGCTCCCGTCTCTTTTGCTTTTTGATAATTTTCATCGTCGCCATACGCCGAAATCATACTCACGCGGATGGCCGGGTATCTCTTTTTAACGGTTTCCAAAAGCTGAAGGCCAGACATTCCCGGCATATTGATATCAGAAAACACATATACCACGTCTGGTGGCTGCTTGTCGTTTAAAATATCGAGAGCTTCTTCCCCGGAAAAAGCAAATACCAGCTCAATTTTTCCGCTGCGAATTTCTCTTCTGAACTTCTGTTTAAATAGAAGTTCAACGTCTTTTTCGTCATCAACAACCAGAAATTTCATAGTAGTCTGTTAGTAATTAGCTGATACTTGGTTAGGTATTAATTAGAAGTTAATATAATAGAAAATGTAGTTCCTTTTTCAGGAATAGAATTAATTTTCATTTCACCACCATGCGCCTTCACTATATCGTTAGTGATGCTCAACCCAAGCCCGGTACCCGCAGTTCCTTTTTTCGTTGTAAAAAACGGCTGCAGGATTTTGTCTTTCATCTCCTTGGGGATCCCGGGCCCGTTGTCTTCGATTTCGATGGTTACATTTTTTTCATTTTGAAGGGTTCGGATGGTTAGTTTTGGCTGGTAATCTTCCACAGAGGACACCCTTCGGCTCCGCTCCGCTCCGCCACTCCCCTCCCCGAGGTGTCGGGACGCAGGCGCAAGGGGAGAGATATCCGTTTCACCCTGTTTTTCCCTCATGGCGTCGAAGGCATTATTCACCAGGTTCAAAATTACCCGCGAAAAATCCTCGGCAATGATCGGTACTTCGCCAATCGATTCATCCAGCTGCAGATCGATGTCGACGTTGATGGGATCCTTAGCAGCGCGCATACCGTGGAATGCCAGATTCACGTACTCTTTGATAATCGGGTTGAGTGGTGTTGGCTCCAGCTTTCCATCTCCGCCGCGCGAGTGCTGCAGCATCGACTTCACAATACTGTCTGCGCGGCTGCCATGTTTATGGATAGTTTTGAGATTGGTTTCAATGTCGTCGAGGATGTCGAGGATGAGGGTAGAGTCGGGGCTCGATCCAACTTCCCCTCTCGAGAGGGGATTGAGGGGTGTGTTAACTGAGCTTAAATCTGCTTCAGAATTTTGCGATCGATCACCTTCCTCAGCCTCACCATCCTTCGCTAAAGCTTCGGATGGCAGGCCAAACACACCCCCGGCCCCTCTCAAGAGGGGAGAATTCTTGACCTCATCCCGAACCTCCTCAATCAGCTCTAAACTCAACTCCGAAAAATTATTCACAAAATTGAGCGGGTTTTTAATCTCATGGGCAATGCCGGCGGTGAGCTGACCCAGAGAGGCGAGTTTTTCTTGTTGTACGAGTTGGGTCTGGGCGGCTTTGAGGTCGTTAAGTGCAGACCGCAGTTTTTCGTAGGATTCGGCATTCTGCATCGCCACACCCACATTGGCAGCAATGGTTGTGAGTAACCGTAAATCGTTTTCGTTAAAGCGATTTGCCTGTTCTTTACTCTGAACACTAATCACCCCGATCGATTTATCGCCTGCCATAATGGGGACACCAAGATAAGACTCAACCATTTCTCCCTTTTTTTCTGCCTTCAGCTTGTGGTAGGCATCATCCAGATTTTGGTTGATTAACAGGGGTTCTTTTTTCAGAATGATCTTCTCGGTAATTCCATTTCCAAAAGGCCTCGATTCGGCTTCATCCCCATAATAGTAGGGGAAGTTAAGCATATTCGTTTTTTGGTTGTGCAGCGCAAGATATACGATATCCGCTTTAAAGGTATCTCGCATCTGCTCGCCCACCAGTTCAATCAGTTTGTCAAACTCGAGCTGAGACACGAGAGCCCGGCTAATGTTATTAACCGTCTGCATTTCAGCGGCGCGCCGTTCCGTTTCATTGAAGAGCCTTGCGTTCTCTATAGCCACACTCATACTATTGGTAAGAGTACTGATGAGCTGGAGATCGCTTTCAGTAAAGGCGTGTTCCCTTTCTACATTTTGCAAGCTCACTGAGCCTACAACGGTTTCTCCTACAATCATCGGAACAAAAAGTGCTGACTTTGGAGCCAAACCCTTCGTGGCCGGTTTTTCACCATGTTTCACAGCCCAGCCTTCAAAGTCCTGATTGATGAGTAAATGCTCTTTGTTTTCAATCAATATTTTATTGGCAAAGATAAATGGTTGAGGCTCAACCTCAATTTCTTCTCCATTCTCCACTCCATATTGCCAATATTCAAGGCCGGAATCGTGATCGAAGGTTCGAATAATCATGGTTTGTGTCTGCAACACATCACAGATTTTTTCCCCAACAAGTTTGTAGATGGCTTCCATGTCCATCTCCCGTACAAGGCCGTCCTGCACGCTATTAATCACCGCGAGTTCTGCATTCCGCTGTTCGGTTTCGGCGAGCAGACGAGTGGTTTCGTTGAAAAGCCGCGCATTTTCGAGAGCTACGCTCATACTGTTTGCCAGAGTGCTGAGCAGGCGAACATCGGAATCACTGAAGGCAAATTCACTATCGATATTCTGCAGGCTCACATATCCACGTACCTCATCTCCAATAATTAAGGGTACAAACAGAGCGGATTTAGGGAGGTGTGTGCCCGGTACCGCTTTGGGTTTGAATCCCAGAATTTCCTCTGCTTTTTCGGGGAAATGATCGTTGATAAGAAGCAGCTCTTTTGTATCGATGATCTTCTTCCTGAAATTATCAATCGGCCGAGGGTCCGGGTAGAACCTCTCACCATTTTCATAATTGTACTGAAAGATCTCTTCCGATTTATTATGATCAAATGTGCATACGGTGACGCTTTGCGCATCAAACAGGTTGCGAATCCGGTCCCCAACCAGATCGTAAATGCCCTGCAGGTTCATTTCGGCAACAAGCCCCTGCTGCACGCTGTTAATCACCGCAAGTTCCGCATTACGCTGCTCTGTTTCATTGAAGAGCCGGGCATTTTCCAGGGCAACGCTCATGCTGTTGGCGAGGGTGCTGAGCAGCCGTACATCTGATTCGGGGAAAGCCTGTTCGTGATCCAGGTTTTGCAGGCTTACGTATCCTCTTACAGAGTCACCGATGATTAGAGGTACAAACAGCACAGACTGTGGAAGGTCTGTTCCCGGTACGGCTTCAGGTTTAATTCCCAAAATTTCTTCTGCCCGGTCGGGGAATTGTTCGTTGATTAAAATCATCTCTTTTGTTTTAATCAGTCTCTTTCTGAAATTATCGAGAGGCCTTGGATCGGGGTATAGCCGTTCTCCATCTTCGTATTGATACTGGAAGTGTTCTTTACCGCTTTCATAGTCGAATGTACAGATCATGGCAACCTGGGCATCAAAAAGATCGCGAATGCGATCCCCAACCAGGTCGTAAATACTCTGCATGTCCATCTCTGCCACAAGTCCTTGCTGCACGCTGTTGATCACCGCCAGTTCTGCATTTCGCTGTTCCGTTTCATTGAAGAGCCTGGCATTTTCCAGGGCTACACTCATGCTGTTGGCGAGGGTGCTGAGCAGCCGAACGTCGGCATCATTGAACGCGTTTTCGTGGTCAAGATTCTGCAGGCTTACACAGCCGCGGACGTCATCACCCACAATGAGCGGTACGAATATCAGGGACTTGGGCAACCGGGTACCCGGCACGGCATTCTTTCCTTCTCCTGTAATTTGATAGATCGTTTCATCGGCATCTTCGTTAACCAGCAGAAGCTTTTTGTTCTGAATGAGCCACATCCGGATTTTATTCAATGGCCTCGATTCGGGGTATAATCGCTCGCCGTCTTCAAACAGATACTGGAAATGTTCCCTGGAACTTTCATGGTCGAATGTATAAATACCCGTTACCTGGGCATCAAAGAGCTGCCGGATACGTTCGCCGACGAGATCATAGATTCCCTGCATATCCATTTCGGCAACCAGGCCCTCCTGAACGCTGTTGATCACCGCAAGTTCCGCATTTCGCTGCTCCGTTTCGTTAAAGAGCCGTGCGTTTTCCAGCGCCATGCTGATACTGTTGGCCATGGTGCTCAGAAGACGAACATCAGGTTTGCTGAAGGCATGTTCACGGTCAAGATTTTGCAAGGTAATGTAACCAAACACCCTGTCGCCGGCTGCCATAGGTACATAGAGAGCCGATTTGGTTGGTTTTGTACCTTCTGCTACGGTGGGTTCTTCGCCGGTAATTTCTCTCCAGGCATCATCGGCATTTTCGTTAATCAGGATCAACTCTCCGGTGCTAATCAGTCGTTTGCGCAGGTTATCAATCGGCCTTGTGGGGACTTCATGCAGCTGATCATCTTCAAACAGATAGTGAAAATGTTCTGTACTGTTTTCATGATTAAAGGTGCAGATACCTACAACCTGTGCATCAAATACCTCCCGGATCTTTTCACCCACCAGCTCATAGATTTCCTGAACATCTTTTTTTGCAAGAATTCCCTCCTGCACACTGTTTATAACGGCAATTTCCGCTTCACGCTGTTCAAGTTTTTCACTTAGATCAGATTTTCCTGCCATGTAGTCTGTTTCCTGTTATTTACTGATTGTTATATGCATTGAAGTACCTTGGCCTGCAGGCCGTATGTTCAGAATGCCGCCATGAGCCTTTCATAATATCGATGGTGAAGTAGTTTTTTTGCATCAGCTCTTTCTGTTCAATTCAATGATAAAGCGCGTAAATCTATTCTCCTCCGACTGGATGTACAGCATGCCACCATGTGCCTTAATAATGTCGTTGGTAATATAAAGCCCTAACCCAGTTCCTTCGGTTCCTTTCTTTGTTGTGAAAAAGGGCTGCAGAATTTTTTTCCTGAGTTTTTCAGGAATTCCCGTTCCGTTGTCTTCCACCACGATATTTATAATATGGTCTTTCTTAATGGTTCGGATATACAGTTTGGGAATATAGGTTTCCAGATTTCCTGTCATCACTTTATCACGCATTGCATCAAAGGCATTGTTGCAAAGGTTAACCATTACACGGCTAAAATCTTCGGCAATAATGGGGATCTCCCCAATCGAGGGATCAAAGTCGAATTCAATATCAACCTCAATGGGGTGGTTGCCGGCGCGCATACCATGGAAGGATAGATTGACAAATTCTTTGAGGAGTGGATTTAACATCGTCGGTTCCATAATGACGCCGCTCCCCCTTGAGTGCTGCAGCATAGACTTGATGATACTGTCGGCCCGGGAGCCGTGTTTGTGAATGGTTTTGAGGTTAGACTCGATGTCGTCGAGGATTTCGAGGAGGAAGTTGGGTTCAGATGCATCACCGGTTGTCCCATCAGACACCCCTCGCCTCTCCCGAAAGCTTTCGGGAGAGGCACTCCCCTCAAGGGGAGAGTTCTTCGGTCCTCCGTCCTCGGTCACCCGTCGAACTTCCTCCCGTGCCTCTTCCACCAAATCTATACTCAACTCAGAGAAATTATTCACAAAATTGAGAGGATTCTTTAGTTCATGCGAAATACCGGCGGTTAAATGGCCCAGGCTGGCCAGCTTTTCCTGCTGAACAAGTTGGCCCTGTGTGTTTTTTAATTGAGTGAAGGCGTGTTGTAACTCACTATTTTTTCCCTTGAGCATGCTCATAGCCTTTGTTTTACCCTCCTCAAAAATAATTCCGATTGCAAATAACAGAATAATTAAACCGAGGTACGCGGAGAATACCAGGATAAACGGGATTTCTGACGTTTGTAACCCAGAGGTTTGAATATCGGCATATTCTAAATATCCGAATATGCACAGCACAATCGTTTGTACCGCCAGGGTGTAGTATCCCATTTTCCTTCCGGAAACCAAAAGAGCAACGATCGGAGTCGCAGCCAGCCAGGGCAATATAAAAGAGTTAAAACCTCCTGAAAAATAAATACCCGTGGAGATGGAAATAATGGCCTCCGTGAAAAAGATAAAAGCCACAATGAACGGAGATACCTTTTTCTTATAAAGGAACAGGCACAGAGAGGTAATAATAAACAGGGGGAACTGGGAGTAGAAACCACCCCAAAATTCAATGACATAATTGATGATGGAATAAACAAATGAATAGATGGCTATTACAATATATATTCCGGTTGCCAGACGTGCCTTTCTCCATGCCTCTTCAGACTTTTGATACTCCTCAGGTATAAAGTAGTCAATCAGTTTAAAAAACATGGCTAAGAGTTTACCCCAAAAATCATGAATGAAATGGTATATGCCGCCCGGATTCAAAACCCCTGAACGATTCCGACAAGAGCTGCAAGGCTAAATTTTTATGAGACTGAACCTTGAAGAAAAAGGGTAAGACCAAACAGATGAGTCCTTCAGCAGCTATAATATAGTAATGTGTATTTAAAATCATAGGAGTGTCCCTGTAGTGCCACCACTCGGTGTCGGAGATTTTTACTGTTCTCTCATTTCATCAATCAGCCTGAATTTATGATCAATGAAATGTTCTTTAAATTCCCATCAGTCGTGTTACGCTATCGACCCGAACTGTCTATATAGTCAATTACCAGATTGCTCATGGCACGAACACCCAGTTTCATGCCGCTTTCATCGATGTAGAAGTCCGGAGTATGATGACCGGCTGCTTCCCTGCCGGGAGCTTTTCCACCTACAAAAAAGTAGAGACCCGGCACCTTCTGCTGAAAGAAGGAGAAATCTTCTGCGCCGGTGATAGCGTTCATTAAGCTGGCATTACCTTCACCTGCCACTTCCTCAAGAGTAGGGGCCATCATTGCAGTAAGTTCCGGATCGTTGTAAGTAATTGGATACCCTTTATGAATGGTAAGGGTTGCTTCAGCCCCGTTACTTTCAGCTGTACTGCTAACAATGGCTTCGAACCGCTCAAAAATTTGCTGCTGCATATCTTCATCAAGGGCGCGAATGGTTCCCTGCATGCTCACGCTTTCCGGGATGATGTTATTGCGAACCCCGCCTTCAATCACTCCAAAAGTAACTACAGCCGCCTGATTGGTCAGATCCATATTCCGGCTCACAATTGTTTGCGTATTGTTGATAATTTGTGCTGCCGTTACTATCGGGTCAACCCCAAGCCACGGTGTTGAGCCATGAGCCTGTTTACCTTTAATTTCCAGGCTAAAGCTGTTTGCGCTCGCCATAATCCCTTCTGCTCGATAAGAAATTGTACCAACCGGTAAGCTATCGAAGATATGGAGCCCAAATACGACGTCCACGTCCGGGTTTTCGAGCACTCCCTCTTTCACCATCAGCTCTGCACCACCCTCTTCTCCAATGGGCGCCCCCTCTTCTGCAGGTTGAAAGATAAATTTAACCGTACCGGATAATTCGTCCTTCATTTCGGTGAGTATTTTTGCCACCCCCATTAGAATGGCCATATGTGTATCGTGGCCACAGGCGTGCATTACGCCAACTTCTTTTCCCTGGTATATTCCGGTTGCAGTGGATGCAAATGGTACGTCGGTCCGCTCGGTTACAGGCAGAGCGTCCATATCGGCACGCAAACCAATCACTGGTCCGGGCTTTCCACCCACCAACAGCGCAACCACCCCGGTTTTAGCCACCCCGGTTTCCACGTTGAGCCCGAGATTTGTGAGGTAGTCGGTAATGGTTTCTGCTGTTTCAAATTCCCGGTTTGAGAGCTCAGGATTTTCGTGAAAATGTCGCCTCAACTCTATCACCTCCTGTTCTATTTCATTGGCCCGCTCATTAATGATCTGTTTTAGATCTGATGTTTGAGCAAAAGCGGTTGTGTAGAAGATCAGGGTAAGAAAAAGAAGCACGGATATTTTCATAAGAAGGGAATAAGGTTAAGTGGGTTTTGGATATTACTGAAACAGATCTACAAATGAAAAACCTCGTTTGGTTCGAAGATGTAGTAGCCGTTCAGATCATCCTGAAGGGAGTTGATCATAGCTTTGGCAACCTGTTGTGCCGGTATGGGGCGGTACTTTTTCAGGCCGGGTATGTTGCCCATAAGCCTCATAACAGTGAGCCCCATGTGTTCTCCGGGCCTGTTTTCGCTTCGGTCTCCATCAAGGATAGAAGGCCTCATAATGGTGATGCGATCAAAAGGGAGCTCTTTTACAGCATCATCGAGTTTACCTTTTATCCGTGGATAGAACAATTTTGAATCTTTATCGGCGCCTGCAGAGGATACCAGGGAAAACTTTTTTACACCATTTCTGGCGGCAGTTTGAGCTGTTTTAAGTGGATAGGTTACATCAATTTTATACTGTGCATCTTTACTTCCCGCCTTTTTGATGGTGGTTCCCATGGCGGAATAGAGTTCGTCCCCGGTTAGTTGATCTCTCCAAGTTTCGATTTTATCAAAATCGATGATGTGCTCGTCCAGTTTTACATGCTCGATGGCGGTAGAACGACGATGAAAAACCTTCACGACAGAATAGCGATCGTCATCGAGTAAAAGTTGTACAGTGTGGGAGCCCACCAACCCGGTAGCACCAATAACAATTGCCGTTTTTTTCACAGAGAATCGCCGAATATTACAGAGTTCAATTTGATGGCAAAAACGGTTTGACCCGGCATAGAGTTAATGTCCAGAGATCCGCCATGAGCCTTGATAATATCGTTGGTGATACTCAGCCCAAGTCCCGTACCCTGAGTCCCTTTCTTCGTCGTAAAAAACGGCTGCAAGATCTTGTCCCTGATCTCGTCGGGTATGCCCGGTCCGTTGTCTTCGATTTCGATGGTGATGGTGTTGGCTTTGGATTTGGTTCGGACAGTGAGTTTGGGAATATAATCTTCTACCGAAAACACCCCTCGGCTTCGCTCCGCTTCGCCACTCCCCTCTCCGAGGTGTCGGGACGCAGGCGCAAGGGGAGAGTTCTTCTCGGTCTTCGGTCCTCCGTCATCCGCCAGTTTTGTCCTCATCGCATCAAAGGCGTTATTGCACAGGTTCACAATCACCCTCGAAAAGTCCTCTGCAATCAAAGGCACTTCACCAACATTCTCATCCAGCTGGAGGTCGATATTTACGTTGATGGGGTCGTTACCCGCCCGCATACCGTGGAAGGCCAGGTTCACGTATTCTTTGACAAGTTGATTTAGTGGCGTCGGCTCCATCTTTCCGCTCCCGCCACGTGAATGCTGCAACATCGATTTGACGATGGAGTCGGCACGAGTTCCGTGTTCGTGGATTTTTTTGAGGTTGGTTTCGATGTCGTCGAGGATGTCGAGTAAAAAGTCCCCTCTTGCCCCGTAGGGATCCCTTTGGGAAGAAGGATTTAGGGGTGTGTTAACTGAGCTTAAATCTGCTTCAGAATTTTGAGGTCGATCACCTTCCTCAGCCTCACCATCCTTTGCTAAAGTTTCGGATGGCAGGCGAGACACACCCCTTGCTTCGGCTCCGCCTTCGCTTTCCCTCTTCCCATCGGGATCCCTACGGGGCAAGAGGGGAGGATTCTCCCGTCCCCGGTCTTCCGTCCTCTGTCGAATTTCTTCCCGGATTTCCTCTACAAGCTCCACACTCAGGTCCGAAAAATTATTCACAAAGTTCAACGGATTCTTGATCTCATGGGCGATGCCGGCGGTGAGCTGGCCGAGGCTGGCGAGCTTTTCCTGCTGAACAAGCTGATCTTTCGCGGCTTTAAGATCCCTGTATGCTTTTTCAATCTCTTTGGCTTGCTCCAGCTCTTTTTCCCGGGCACGATCACGCTCTTTCTTAATGAGTCGTTTTCGCTGATACCTGTCAAAAACAAACACTCCGCCTATGAAGAGCAATGTGTAAAGTGTGTAAGCCCACCAGGAGTGCCACCATGGGGGGAGTATCTCAAATGAATAGGTTCCTGTGGAGCTAATTGCACCATAGGTATTCATGGCTCTCACTTCCAGTTCGTATTTGCCGTGAGGTATGTTTGTATAGTCTTTAAATGTCTCCCTGGTCCAGTTCAACCAGTCATCGTCAAGTCCGGCCAGCCTTACCTGATATCTTGTTCGACCTTCATCTTCGATAAAATTGGTTCCAAACAGAAAACGAATGTCGTTCTGTTGGTAGGGGAGCTGTGTCAGACCCAGGGCTGAATCACTCATGCCACCAAAGATTGGCTGTTCATTTTGAAATGCACCTCTGACGAATGCATCGAATGAAATATCGCCCTGGTAGTCGGAGTTGCTGTCGTATCTTATGAGGCCAAATTCATTTGCAACCCACAGAATGCCGTTTTCTTCTGGCAGTATAGCTTTAATAGCATCAGAGGATACGCGGGCCAGTGGCCCCTCATGCAGATTTTCGAGCGGATTTTCGAGGGTTGGTGTGAAACCAACGGTAGCGTCAGTGACAACCCAGTACCCATCATTTACTCCCTTATCAATGTTCAAAGTGCCCGATAAAGATGTATGCTCTGCCATCAATTCTGATATATTGGGTATGAATGGTTCATCACTATTCCAGGGTTCAGAAGGTCTGTAAATACCTGTAGGCGTACTGAATACAATATTGTTGTCCACCGCGTAAACTCTGGCAGTACCGGCACTAAAAAACGTTTCGGTATCAAACCGGTCAATTGTTGGATTATCTCCAGGAACAACCCGAATTAAACCCTGGAAGTCTGTTCCGGCCCAAATAACACCATCCCGACCTTGTTCTATGGTGTACACCTGCTCACTGACTCCATCAATCGTCGAGAGTAAATCCCACTCTCCATCGGCGTGTTCAAATATTGCTATGCCGTCACGATGTCCCAGTAACACGTGCTCAGGATTTCGTAAAGACTGACTGACGACAATGGATTCAAATTCAGGCAGGATTCCGGATACGCTGTTTTCAGACACTTCGCTGAGCCCACTCATAAAAGATGCCATGAGCCCATAATCAGTATGCAAAAGCGAATTGAAACCAGTTAATGGAGTTGGAATGGTTGTAAATTCGGGAAGGTCTGCTTGGGTTTCTTTGTTTTTCAGATATTGGATATCGGATGCAGAAGCAACAAAGATTTTCCCGTTGTGCTTGGTTATATCCGTAATTCCTGACGACATTCCCGTACTTTCGTCAAAGTAAGTAAGTGAGTTTGATATTTCTACCCTGTTGAGTCCATTTGTTGTAGTCACCCAGAGATTGTTAAATCGATCTGAATAGACGTAGGTGGTTTGGTTTGATGTCAAAAATCTGCTATCAATCACATCTGTAACCTCACCCGAGTAATTTGTTACAAAAACACCTCCCCGAATGGTCGCAAATGCATAGCCTTTATTCTTAATTTCTGTGGCGTGATATACGTTTTGGTCGGTCAATATTTGAGCAATCTCTGTTTCAAATGGCTCTATTGATTCTCCATCAAACAAGTAGGTTCCATCTCTGGTAGCAATAAAAATGGTGCCATTAGGCTGTTTTCCCATATACCAGATAGATAAATCTTCAAACAGATCGCCACCGGGTACAGGGTTAAACTGCATATCTTCAAATTTCATTAAACCCGTCCCGAGATCTACGATATACAGATCATCGTCGACTTTATGAATCCGCTCAAAACGTTCTTCCGGCTGAATGATGGTCAGAGAATCATCATAATCTACATGAAATACGGCCGTACGTGTTCGAAATAACACGCCTTCGGAATACGCTTTTGTTTCCCAGACATCTTCGAAGTCCGTTAGCTCTTCAGGGACTCCATCCGCCATGGATCTGAATACAGGCAGGGCAAGGGAGTCGGGCCGTATGACGCCAAAATCGTTCACACCGCCCACGTATATCTCATTATTGCTGCCAAGTGCCAGTGAAAGGGCCACCTGTCCATTGGCCATTTCAATCATTCTCCATTCTACTCCGTCATACTCCAGTAAACCGTTTCCATTGCCAATGTAGACGAGACCGCGTTCGTCCTCAATTACGGACCAACTTTGGGTGTGTCCGCCATATTCCGTGGATGTGTACTGCCTATGAAAATAGATTCCTTTCTCCTGATTGAGTGGATTCTGAGAATAGCTGATTTCCAGTATTCCGAAAATGAAAATCAATGCAGGAAAAACCGGGATGATTGCTCTGTTACTACAAATCAATATCATATTATTTAAGTTAAAATTTGCTATAACTAAACCTCATAATGAGTAGGGTAACGATCTGAACATTTAACCTGACAGACTGATAAAAACAGATGTCAGAACATCAGTGCTGTTACTTTTCGAGATCGATTCAATCCGGTACTCACATTTATACATATTTAAGGTCGATTGAGAATGTGGTACCATTATTCCCGGAAGCAATATTGATTTCACCTCCGTGCGCATTAATTATATCATTTGTAATACTCAGCCCCAGCCCGGTGCCTTGTGTCCCTTTCTTGGTGGTAAAAAACGGCTGCAGGATTTTATCTTTTAGCTCTTCGGGGATGCCCGGGCCGTTGTCTTCGATTTCGATGGTTACATTGTTTTCAATTCGGAGGGTTCGAATTGTCAATTCGGGTTTATAGTCTTCTATAGAGGACACCCCTCGGCTTTGCTCCACTCTGCCACTCTCCGCCGGCTGGCGGAGAGACTTTTCGCTTACGCTTACGCGGGAATCGCTATTGCTCTGAGCATTCAGCTTTTCCTTCATGGCATCAAAGGCGTTATTCGTCAGGTTTAAAATCACCCTCGAAAAATCCTCGGCCACCAGCGGCACTTCACCAACATTCTCATCCATCTGCAGAGCGATATCTACGTTGATGGGGTCGTTACCTGCCCTCATTCCGTGAAACGCCAGATTCACGTACTCTTTTATGAGCGGGTTCAGTGGCGTCGGCTCCATCTTCCCGTTGCCGCCCCGCGAGTGCTGGAGCATGGATTTAACGATGGAGTCGGCACGAGTTCCGTGTTCATGGATTTTTTTGAGGTTGGTTTCAATGTCGTTGAGGATGTCGAGGATGAGGTCTGGGTTCGAGACATGGCTGGACTCCGTGTCATCCCCCTGTACGGCTTCGCCGTCCTTTCCCCCTTCGAAGGGGGACTTTACCTTTTCATTTTTCGCTTCGCGTTTCTCCACTTCGCTCCGAATCACTTTTGCCTTTTCACGCAATACCTCATCACGCGCTTCATCAATGAGCTCCACACTCAGCTCCGAAAAATTATTCACGAAGTTCAGCGGATTCTTGATCTCGTGGGCGATGCCGGCGGTGAGCTGCCCCAAAGATGCAAGTTTCTCTTGTTGGACAAGCCGATCCTGGGCTGCTTTTAAGTTTTCGTAAGCTTTTTCAATCTCTTTGGCCTGCTCCAGCTCTTTTGCTGTTGCCCGTTCCCGTTCTTTTCGGATCAATCGCTTTCGCTGAATCCGGTCTGCCCCGAATATAAATCCTCCAAAAAACAGAAAATAGAACAGGTAGGCAAAGGTGGTCCGCCACCAGGGAGGCAGAATTTTGAAAGGAACTTCCGCAGTCACACTGTTGTCCGTAAAAGAACTTCTGCCGGTAGTGGCCTGCACCTGAAATTGATATTCTCCAAAAGGAAGGTTGGCAAAAAAGATGCTGCGTTGTGTACCCAGGTCCACCCATTCATCTTCATAGCCCAGCAAGCGGTATCGATACCGGGTATCACCGGATCGATAATTAATTCCCGTAAAACGGAAAGAGAGGTTATTATTATCATAACCAACCTCAACTTCTTCGTCCGAATTCAGATGGGTGTAGCTTGTGGCTCCCGTCCGGAACTCATCGATAAAGAGTTTCTGTATATTTGGCTCTTCACGAATCTCCGCCGGGTTAAACTGAATATACCCGCCACTTCCGCCAAAGATGATATCGCCACCGGGTAGCTGAGCTGCGGTCCGATTCCAAGTTGGTTTGCGATCCATGTCAAGCACAAAGGATTGTTCGCGTTGAGTATCGGGTTCTAATTTACTAATGGTGGACCCTATGTCATTGTACCAAAGAGTCCCCTGCTCATCCTCCAGTATGGAGCCAAACGAATAATCTTTTGCAACAGATTCGGAAAGGATAATGGAGCTTTTGCCTGCAATCACATCCTCTTTTAACAAGCCGGCATTGGTCCGGGTCCAAAAAACGCCATCCTCCCGATGGGAAGAGAGAGTGATATAAGAGAATTTCAGTGAACGTTCACTATCGGGTGCAGGCAGGGACACTTCCGAAAAAGATTGCCGCTCCGGATCCAGTTTAAAATAGATTCTTTTCGACGTGCTGAATTCATTCCGAAAGTCCAAGTTATACTGCAGATACAGATCTCCCGATGTACTCACAAGAGGGTAAACATACAGTGTGGTATCCGCATTGTTAACCACTTCCGGGAAGGCGAGGGGAAGGTCCCTAGTGGTTGTACTCAGGTCTTCGGGGTCGAGTATCTTAAGCTTGCTTTCACCTCGTATTGTCCAGTAGAGATTTGTGCCATCAGTCGTAAAACTGCTTAAAAATGCCAAGCTATCGATGGCTTGTTCATCGGTAAAACGCAGCTCTTTTTTATCGAATCGATGAAGCCAATTTCCCTCTTCATTCGTTCGTTCAATGAGAAACAAGTCATCTTCACCCGTCTGTAATATTGTATTGAACAAGCGTTGATCATTGGAGACTGAGCTGTCTGAGTCCGGCAGAAACTGTTGATTTGGGCCACCATCAACAGGAATAAAAGCCAAACCATTTGGGGTAACCGCCCATATATTGCCCTCAGCATCCGGCTCAAAATCATAGATATTATTTAAATCTGCAGTGGGATCATCGGCCTCTGTGATCTTTTTGAACGTATAGTTCCAGGGTTTATCATACATCATGCTCATCCCGTTTCCTGAATGGCCAAACCATATATTACCGTCCATATCTTCCAGTATTTCATATACGGTGTCTTCAGAAATACCTTCTCCATTACCGGTATCCCGCGTATACTGCGTCAGTTTATTGCTTGAGGGATGGAATTGCAGTGCTCCATTTGACACTGTACCGATCCAAATGGATCCGTCCTTTGTTAAAGTCAAAAAAGCCTTTTGTACTCCTTCGAGGGAAAAGCTCTCATCACCCAGGGCAGATAGAAATTCGGGTTCATTTTCCTCCTCAGTATATCGTAGAAATCCTCCATCCAGACTAATCCAAGCCGTATTCTCCTGATCCAGGATCATAAAAGTAGAGTAAGAGAAGTCAACCCCACCAGGGATTTGCTCAGATAGATCGGCTCTGGTGTAACTACCCGTTAAAGGATCCAAAAAATAAAGACCCTCATTTGAGCTTATCCAGATATACCCGTCCGGACCTTCGATAAGGTCAATAACCTGTTTTGCATTACCCTCAAGTTCATCTATTCCGAAGTATGATACTTCCGGTATGGGTTTACTTGATGTAGGAATGGAGAAACGATAAACGCCATCATTTGCTCCCACCCATATCAGACTATCTGAACTTTTTATCATTCCATTTCCAAAAGTATAGGGAGGGAGGCTATCCGGAATGGAGACTTCAGAGAAGGTTTCTGTTTCAAATTCATATATAGAAACATTCTGTCCCAGTACCCACAGGTGGCCGTTGTTGTCATTCAATACATCATAAGCAGATCCTTCAGGAATAGAGGTGCTGTCTGAAGGGTCGGGAGTGTATAGTTGGGTTTCATAACCATCGAAGGAGGTAAGTCCTGAGGGACCGGTGATCCAGATTTTACCATTATCTCCCTGCTCCAATCTGTAAGCAAAAGACGGAAAACCCTCCTGCGGAGTAAAATAGCGGAAGGCTTTGGTATCGGTTTGGGCATGGCTGTTTTGCGTGGCTGCCAGTTGTATGCAACCCGTAATAAAGAGAACAAGGGTAAGGTATTTGAGTGTGCTATTCATTCTGGCGTTGGTGGTCTTTATTACGGGTTAGCGGATATTGCAGATTCCGGCTGTCTTTTAACTACGAATCCTCAATCATCTGCTGCACTTCCTGTTTCAGAGACGCAAAATCAATCGGTTTGGTGAAGAACTCTTTGGCACCATAGTCTATAGCTTTCCGGTAGTTGTCATCATCCCCATAGGCTGAAATCATACTCACCTGGATCTGCGGGAACTGCGATTTTACTTTATTGAGCAGCTCCAGCCCCGACATTCCCGGCATGTTGATATCCGAAAATATGTAGAGTACGTCGGGTGGCTGTGTATTCTCTATCCGTTCGAGCGCATCCTGGCCGGAAAAGGCGAATTCGAGTTCAACGAGGCCACTCCGGATCTCTTTCCTGAATTTTTGCCTGAACAACAACTCTACATCCTGTTCGTCATCTACAACTAAAAATTTCATCGATCGTTTTTCTTATTCATTATTGTTAAAATTCAATTCGTTCAATTTTAGTACTTGAACCCGTATTGGGTTTATACAATGTTGGTTACTGGATTTTTATATGTTTTTTAAAAGCTGATCGAACGTTTCTCTAATTTCATTAGATGATGGTTTTGCGGCATTTGGATCAATTATGTTGCCTTCTGTGTCAATCAATATAAATGAGGGTAATCCAAAAACTTGATAGTCTTTATAGGTTTCAGAATCCCAGGATTTGGGCACTCTAAGGCTTGTTCCTATATTTTTATTTTCCTTAACATAGTTACGCCATACATTTTCATCTTCATTTACTGAGATACTTACAAATTCAATATTTTCATCTTTATAATCTGAATGAAGATTTAATAAATAAGGTAATTCTCTTGCTGAGCGTGAACAGAGTGTTTGCCAAAAATCGATATATACATATTTACCCTTAAAGTCATTTAATGAGACCCTATTGCCATCTACATCTTCAAGTGTAAATAGTGGCGCAGGCTGTCCCGGTGCTAATAGTTGCTTTTCATCATAGACTATTTTCAGTTGCTCTGCATAATGTGGATCCCTGTTATTCTCTTTAAAATAAGCGTAGTAGTTTTCGAATCCTGCCAGACCCTCCTGTTGCAATTTCATGTTCATTGCATTAAATAACGCATAGGCTCTAATGCTATCCGATTTAAATTCTTTGATGACATGTAAGCTTTCATTAAAAAGTGCATCCGGCTCTTGTTTTTTGATACTATCTGATTCGTTTAATCTCTCCTTGGATTTCATGGCAATATATTTGTTTAAGAATATGCGATATTCAGTAATGTCGAGGTAGTCATGATTCTCTAAGGACAATTGATCCAGGAAATCATAATACGTTTCGGGTTGCTCATCTTTTCGTTCACCTAACACTATCTTGAGATATGCACTATTGTACTCAATTAAAGCTTTTGCATATTTCTTAAATTCCGTTGCTACAATCTTCTCTCTCGTGAGGTTATCAATAGTTTGTTTATTTGCAACGGTCATTGAGTCCAGGTATCTGCCGGCATTTTCCAGTGACTCCGTATAAACGTAATTGTAATCCAGCGTACTTTGCGATCTTCTCAATGAATCTAAGATTGCATTCTCAATAGCCAAACTTCCCCCATAGTTAAAACTGCTGTCTATTTTTGAAGCATCGAATGAAATGTCTAAGGTTTCGCCTGGCTGTAGAAAAATATTTTTGAAAGTAGTCCCAAAAGTCAACATCCTGATAACAGGTTTATCTATTGGTACGTTGACTGAAACCGTTCCGTCTTTAACCTCTATTTCATGAGTTCTCTCTGACTTTCCCATAAAGTCTTGAAATTTCAAAACTGTTCCATCATAGTTTTCAATTTCACCGGTTATAGATACGGTATTAGAAACTTCTTCTTTTTTCTGGCAGGATGAACAGATGAGCAACATTGCAAATCCTATTGTAATAATTGTTTTCATAAGCCTATACTTTATGTTCTAACTCTTTTTTGTTTTAATTAATCTTGCATCCAACGTTCTGATTAACATTACTTTTTGTTAACTGGGGGACTTGTACATTCAAAATTCATCAATCAAACTCAGGTTTATAAAAACAGCAGCCACCGAGACCAAAACAAACCGGTGGCTGCCCGTTTGGCTTCATCGTCGCCTACTCCCCGCTGTTACGGCCTAGATCCGGCACATTACGCCACATGTATGACCAAGCCTGGTCCACAGATTCTCTGAAATTGTGCTGAAGTTCGGCTCTTTTCTCTTCCCCGAGTTGATTTTCCACGACGGTCCAGACGCCATCTCTATCTTCATCCATCGCCGCAAAATTTTCATAGGGAGTGGCGGCACTATAGTGAGGTGCATCCGGGCCTCCGCCAATAGAGCTATACCAGTATTCCCTCGCATCTCCCTCCGCATCGCGAAGTGCGGAAGTAACTTCACGAACGATCTCCCTGAACAGAGTGCTATTTTTCACTCTTACATACATCACATTTACGACACCTCCACCGCCACCCGATGCCTTGCTGATGGATGGAATGAACCGGGAAAGATGAGTCGTGGCACTTTCTACATTTGGATTGATCAAATTGACAGCCAGATTCTGGCAAGCCTGGCCTGCTTCATCAGATGGATCGTCCCATTCCGCCCAGTTTTCCGTGTATGATCTGAGTGCGTAAACAGTTCCTGTGCCCTGAACGCGCCTCGACATGTACCATGTCCATTCGCCTTCATGTTCCAGGTAACACTCTTTCCAGGTTTTTACACCCTCTATAAACTGCGTGTTGTGGCCGGGTTTTATCGTAAATTCAGTTAATGACATGATGCTGCTATCCTCGTTGTCTTGAGCACAGGTATTCTGAGCGGCCAGGGCTGTAATCATACAGATCGCCATCGCAATGACAGGCATCTTTATTTTTAATTGTTCCATTGTATATAGTTCAAGTTTAGTGAGTACATACTCTGATATTTTGCATGAATTTTCGGTTTCCTTCATGTACTGATAATGGTTGAATTATCTTCTTTTTTTATGGTGTTATGACCCGATATTTGAATTCCGTGGGTCTTCTTCCTTTGGCTCTTCAACATCTCTATCCTCTTTTTTACGCTGCTTCCCGATCATGGCCCTGAGAGCTTCCGATTCCGTCAAAGAAGAGTCGTGATACCACTCTTTATTTTTACTTTTTTGCTTTTCCGGGCCGGGCGGTGTTTTTCCCGAATCTGTGGAAGAGCGTTTACCGGGTTTATGATCAGTCATTCAAGTTTTCATGGTGTAATGTTTTACGTCAGTTCGGTATAAGAATATGGACAAAAGTCTCCCCTCCTTCGCAAGGAGGGGTTGGGCGTGGTTCTCGTTCAATTCGAAGGATTTAAAGTTAGAATGTTGAAACCTGACTTTGTCTGAACTTCCCGAAGTGAAACTCACGTACTTTAGTTATCGGTTACCTTACCAAAAAAAGGGGATAAGGGGTTATCAGAAATGTGACGAATCTTTTCATTTATGTGACTTATTGGTTTTTTTGCATTGAAATCGGGATAAAACCGGGCGCCAGCGGTGCGGCATAGCCGAAGCTTTACAAGACAATCAACCCGTTTTAGCTCATATATCATCTTCGTGACAAAGCCTTGAATGATGCCGCGCCTATGGCGCTCTTTTGAATGCGGCTTCTTTCTACCACACGAAAATGCTTTGCATTCCCGTGGGGCTACGGATATGCCGCCCCGAAGTGGGGCTGGTCTTACGCCTGAATTGGTGACTGACATCCATTTAACGAACATTCTGTTCCCTGAAAAATGCGGTAAGATTAATGGTTTATAACAGATTCTGGCTACATCCGAGCCCGGTTAATAAACCGAGCACCAGCGGTGCGACATGTCCGTAGCCCCTGGTCACTGCAAAGCGGTGGCCAGGGGTTTCGATCGTGCATAAAGATGGGAGCACCGTAGGTGCGGTATAATCGTACCACTACAAGACAATCAACCCGTTTTAGCTCATATATCATCTTCTATCATCTTCCTGACAAAGCTATGGATGATGCCGCGCCTATGGCGCTCTTTTGAATGCGGCTTCTTTCTACCCCACGAAAATGCTTTGCATTCCCGTGGGGCTACGGATATGCCGCCCCGAAGCGGGGCTGGTCTTACCCCTGAATTGGTGACTGACATCCATTTAACGAACATTCTGTTCACTGAAAAATGCGGTAAGATTAAAGGTTTATAACAGATTCTGGCTACATCTGAGCCCGGTTAATAAACCGAGTACCGGCGGTGCGGCATGTCCGTAGCCCTTGGTCAGCGCAAAGCGGATCGACATGTTTTTATGTTATGTCGATAAATTGTTTATATTTCGACGTATTGAATCAATGTATCGAAATCACCGACATGTCGTACAGCCCGGGTAAGCCACATAACTACCTTCTTCCGTTGCCACCTGTGGTTAACGTTGAAACTCCTGCGTCCTGAAGGCGGCGATTATCGCGAACCGTGCGTTGGGAGAATTGAAGGGGAAATCGGAAAGTCTGCCCAACCCGTCGATGCTGGTCAACTCGATTGTTTTACAAGAGGCAAAATCAAGTTCGGAAATAGAAAATATCGTCACTACAAACGACAAACTTTTTACAGCACTCTCAGCTGAAGACAGCCGCGTGGATCCGCAGACCAAAGAGGTACTTCGATACCGCCAGGCGATCTGGAAAGGAGTGGAATGGCTGGACGAAAACCCTATCTCTGCCGATCTGTTTATAAAGCTGATGCAGACGATCAAAGAGACAGGACAGGGTATCCGTACCGAACCGGGTACAGTGATTGCCAATCCAAACACTCAAAAGATCATCTACTGGCCGCCGGAGGGGAAAGAGCTGATCAGGAACCTGCTGGAAAATCTGGAACACTACCTATACGCTGAAGATGGTGTGGACCCATTGATTAAAATGGCGGTGGCACACTACCAGTTTGAAGCGATCCATCCGTTTGAGGATGGCAACGGCCGGACGGGCAGACTTATCAATATTCTTTACCTGATAGACAGAGGACTGCTAAACCAGCCGGTGCTCTACCTGAGTGATGCAATCATCAGCAAAAAACAAGAGTACTATAAACTGCTGCGAGGGGTAACTGAGAACGGAGAGTGGGAGCCGTGGATTCTGTTCATGCTGGAGGCGGTGGAGGTTACTTCGGGGCAGACCATGAAACGGATCGGAGAGATCATCGCGCTGCTGGAGAAAACGCTTGGACTGGCGAGAGAAAAATTACCGGCTCGGGTCTACTCGAAAGAGCTTATCGAATTATTATTTGAGCAGCCTTACTGTAAGGTAAAAAATCTTGTGGATCGCGGGATCGCCAAACGTCAAACCGCCGCGGAATACCTCCGGGAACTGGAAGAAGCCGGAATTTTGACAAGCAAACAGGTGGGCCGGGAAAACCTGTTTTTAAACGTGGGCCTGTATGAGCTGCTGTCCGGCTGATTTTTAAAAATGTCTTTATTTGAGAAACTTGTCCATTCTCCATGGTGGAAATTTCATGTTCATAGCTGGATTAAAAATCGCTTGATGGATAGATATCGTGAATAAGGAGATTAGTCTGAGACGGTCACAGTCTCTCCGTTGAGCAAAAAAACGGGAGCGTCGCAGGTGCGGTATATTCGTACCACTACTACAAGATAATCGGCCCGTCTTAGCCTATGTTTTACCCTCGTGTGACAAAGCTATGAATGATGCCGCGCCTATGGCGCTTTTTTGAATGCGACTTCTTTCTACCCCACGAAAATGCTTTGCATTCCCGCGGGGCTACGGATATGCCGCCCCGAGGCGGGGCTGGTCTTACGCCTGAATTGGTGACTGACATCCATTTAACGAATATTCTGTGCCCTGAAAAATGCGGTAAGATTAATGGTTTATAATAGATTCTGGCTACATCCGAGCCCGGTTAATAAACCGAGCACCAGCGGTGCGACATGTCCGTAGCCCCTGGTCAGCGCAAAGCGGTGGCCGGGGGTTTCGATCGAGCATAAAGATGAGAGCACCGTAGGTGCGGTATATTCGATTCGTACCACTACTACAAGATAATCGGCCCGTTTTAGCCTATGTTTTACTCTCGTGTGACAAAGCTATGAATGATGCCGCGCCTATGGCGCTCTTTTGAATGCGGCTTCTTTCTACCCCACGAAAATGCTTTGCATTCCCGTGGGGCTACGGATATGCCGCCCCGAAGCGGGGCTGGATTATTGCCGTGAAATGGTGGAGGCCCATTATTTAATCGAATTTTCTAGCGATACAAAAAAATAGTGAGGTAAAATGGGAAGCCTACACAATTCTAATGGAAATCAGATCTGTAAACTCGGCTAAAACCTGAGCACCATAGGTGCGACATGTCCGTAGCCCCTGGTCAGCGCAAAGCGGTGGCCAGGGGTTTCGATCGAGCATAAAGATGAGAGCACCGTAGGTGCGGTATATCCGTACTCTTGCGAGAATGACCAATATTCAGCCAATAGTTAATATCAGGCTTATACTTTTTTTCGCTTATTTCAACTACATTGTTTTCGGGGTTCAGCGATAAGTGATCTATTATTCAAATGTTGGTTTATAAGCGTCTGTCTTTTCATAATAGTACCTGTTACTACCGTTTAGTTATGGTGTTGCTGATACTTTGTTTGTACCAGCGGTTTCTTTCAGAACCCGCTAAAGCACAAACACGTATTCCCGATTCGCAATTTGTGATCGACCACTGGGGCGTGAATGACGGCCTGCCGGTGAATAACGTGATGAAGCTTCATCAATCCGGAGACGGATATCTCTGGATGGCAACATTAGATGGGCTGGTCCGATTTGACGGGCTGAACTTTAAAATTTATCAAACGGTCGACTATCCGGGGCTTCCTACCAATCGGTTTGTAAAACTCTATGAAGGCCCTGACGGATCCCTTTGGATTATATCGGAACAGAAATTCCTGATTCGGTTTAAAAAGAACCGTTTTAAACATATTCAGAATTCCGACGGACTGAACGGGAACCTGGTGTATGATGTGCACCTCGATGATAACGGAAACCTATGGTTCGGCACGGATCAGGGTGTAAGTGTTTTTGATGGAGAGGAACTAAAACCCTATCACCCTTCTGTAATCGAAGGAGTCATTGACCGGGTTTTTATCGAACAAAACGGTGCAGTTTGGGTCAGGAACATGGATACACTTGAAAATTTCCGGTTTGATGGAGGTGAAATGTCATACGTATTCACATCTCCCAACTCGTTCCATTTTAACCCGGTTGTCGAAGAAGGGAACGGCCGGTTATGGTTTTCATCTTTTGGCGACATCTACAGTTTTGCAGATGACAGCCTCCGGTACTGCTGCAGTCAAGCAGTATTCATTGAAGATGACAGATACCGGAACATTTCACAGAACTCCTACTCAACAACATCATTCGGGCAAGGCAATTTTTCATACACCAATGAAACAGGCCGAACCTATACTCCATACTCTGGAGAGAAAATCACAATGTTAGACATGCCTTTCCAGGTCAAAATACCGGGACAAACGTGGGCCTTTACAAGGAATGTTATCCGGCACAACGGCGAAATCGTTTTTGATTTTGAAAATTTTATTACAAGTTCGCTTTTCGACAGGGAAGGGAATTTGTGGGTAGCCACTTCTTCGGAAGGATTGTATCAAATTAAAACCAACCCGTTTCAAACGTGGAGCAGGGAAGAGGGACTTCCGGGAAAAAATATCTATCCTGTATTTGAAGACCGGGAAGGAACCATTTGGGTGGGAACGTTTGGCCAGGGCATTGCCAGAATCCTGAATAACCGTGTTGAAAACATACCCGGTTCCGGCAGAGTCGTACTCTCTTTTTTCCAAACATCTGACGGTACACTCCTGGCCGGTTTGTACTCCGGCGGTTATTACGCTTTTAATGCATCAACGAATCAATTTGAATTGCAGGATGAGCCGGCAGAGACCAAAAATGCAGACATGTATGCGATCTTTGAACAACAAAACGGAAATTTATGGCTAGGCACCAACCGGGGGCTTTTTTCAAAACAGAATGACGATTGGAAATTGTTTAACCGGGATTCGGGCTTTACCGATGCTACCGTCCGTTTTTTTCAGGAAGCACCTGACGGGTCGTTGTGGATGGCCACAAACATTGCAGGTATTGCACGATACAAAAATGGAGAGTTTGATATTTACGAAGGTGAAAACGGGATTGGCAGCAACCTGATCCGATCACTTTTTATTGAGCCGGGTTCGGATCCTGATAACTATGTCCTCTGGGTGGGCAGTGAAGACAAAGGCCTTTTTCGGCTGCAAATCAGTCAGGGGGAACCGCAATATCAAACCGTAACACAGTACACCCCTATAGACGGGATGCTTGATTATGTGATTCACATCATTTTAAAAGACGATGAACAAAATTTCTGGTTCAACACAAACCGTGGGATTTTCAAAGTACCAAAACAAGAACTGGAGGCATTTCACAGGGGGGAAGTTTCGTCGATAGAGGGGGTTGCCTTTACAGAAAATGACGGCCTTCGGAACCGCGAAGGAAATGGCGGTGTGCAGCCGGCCGGTATCCGGGCCTCGGACGGATCCATCTGGCTGCCGGGACAGGATGGAGTGACAAGATTTGATCCCGATAGCATCATTACGAACACGATTCCTCCTCCTGTAGTCATTGAGGAGATTCGTACAAGCGAGGATTCGTACATCCTGCCTTCAGAGGGCAGCATCTCTTTAAACGCAGATCAGCGTGATTTTGAGCTACACTATTCGGCACTCAGTTTTGCTGAACCGGCTAAAAATAATTTTCGCTACAGACTCAGGGGATATAACGACAACTGGATTGAAGCCGGCAACCGGCGAATGGCAGCTTACACCAACATTCCTTACGGGAATTATACTTTTGAGGTAATGGGATCGAACAACGCGGGAGCATGGAACCCGGAACCGGCTGCGGTACCCATTGTGGTTGCTCCTTTTTTTTACGAAACCAAATGGTTCGCTCTATTCGTGATCCTGTGTATTGCATTCCTCATATATGGCGGGGTGCGTATTCGTGTTCGTCGTCTTGAGCAGGCCGAGAAAAAATTAACACAACTGGTTCAAGAAAAAACAAACCAGTTGCGAATAGAGAAGGAAAAAACGGAAAAACAGGCTGAGGACCTGAAAGAGCTGGACAGGGCCAAAACCCGCTTTTTTACAAATATTAGTCACGAACTTCGAACCCCGCTCACACTGATCATCGCTCCACTGCAGAAGGTTCTTTCAAATGTACCCCAAAATTATACTCCTCCGGAGAAAGAAGATCTAAACAGAATGCTTCGTAACAGTAAAAGACTTTTACGGCTGATCGATCAAACCCTGGAGCTTACGAAGCTTGAACAGGGAAAACTGAGGCTTCACGTCCAGGAAATTCAACTAACGAATTTTTTGAATAGTTTGGTTGAGCTGTTTATGCCATTGTGCAGGGAAAAAGAGATTACACTGAGCTGTTTTCCGCCGGACCCCGAAAAAACGGTATTTGCCGATCCGTACAAACTGGATAACATCATCGGGAACCTTCTCTCTAATGCCATTAAGTTTACACCTGCAGGGGGAATAATCAACGTAGAGGTTAAAGAGGATGAGAATGATGTTTTTATAAGTGTTTCTGATACCGGGGCAGGAATTTCAGCCGATGATCAGCTGAAATTTTTGATCGTTTTTTCCAGGTGAGTTCATCCGAAACCCGTGATCATGAGGGGTCGGGAATCGGCCTTTCAATTGCCCACGACTTTGCGGAACTGCATAGAGGCAGTTTGCGTGTTGATTCGGAACCGGAAAAAGGATCTGTGTTTACCCTGAGCCTCAAAAAAGGCTCTGCACATTTTACCCAAGAAGAGCTGAAGGAAGTCAGAGAACCCTATATCCATGATCGGATAGCCGGTGGAATCCCTTCTGCAGAACTGCAGGCAAAAAGCATTTCACAACCCGGTGATGATCAAACCACTGTTCTTGTCGTTGAGGATAACGGAGACCTGAGATCATTTATCCGGGAGGTGCTTGAGGATTCATATCGTGTTCTGGAAGCCGAAAATGGCTCAGAAGCACTAAAAGTAGTAGCCGAACAGCTTCCGGATTTGATCGTTGCGGACATCATGATGCCTGAAATGGACGGGATTACATTTAACCGCAGGATAAAAGAAAATCCCGACACGGCATCTGTACCGTTAATCTTTCTGACGGCAAAAACTGCCAGGGTTGATCAACTCGGGGCTTTGGATGACGGAGCCGATGACTATATCACAAAACCATTCGATCCTCTGCTATTGAAAGCCAGGGTAAACAATCTCATTGAATCCCGGATGCGTCTAAGACACCTTATGCAATCAAACCGACCGGAAAGCAACCCATCAGAGGCCTCTTTTATATCAACACTCAATGGTGACTCCTTTCTGAATGAGGTGAGAAGCATCCTGGAGCAGCAGTTCTCAAATCCTGAATTCCAGGTTGCGAGCCTTGCTAAGGAGTTGAATTTGTCGCGCAGCTACATGGCCCGAAAGCTGAAAAAGAAGACCGGCCTTACTCCAAGTGAGCTGATCAAAACCTACCGCATGGAAAAAGCATCGCTGCTTCTGAAAGAAAAGTCGGGGAATATATCTGAGGTAGCCTACGCGGTTGGTTTCAAAAGCCTCGCATATTTCACCACATTTTTAAAGAGCAGTTTGATCAGAGTCCGTCCGAATTTCTTAAAAACCATCGAAGTGTAGGTAAAACAGGAGGTTTTTTAACTAATGAATGATCCACAATTTAAAAGAAGACTATGCCCGGCGCTCGGCTTGTGCTGCCGGGAAATGGATGTCGTAAAGATCTGCTAACCGAATCCGTTAATTACGCTCAATGAAACGCGAAGCGATACCACGGTAATGATATAAGTTAACTGTAGTGAGTCCACATTCTTATAACTTTGATAGTTTTTTCTTTTTCATACACCTGATACACTAAACGGTGCTGAATATTGATTCTCCGAGAATAAGCCCCTTCCAAATTCCCAACTAATTTTTCATAAGGAGGATATTTTTCAAACGGATCTTCTTTAATGATCTCAAGCAAATCTTCAATCTTTGATTTCAATCCTGATGAAGCTGCTTTTTTAGCATCCTTTTTTGCTTGTTTGGTATAAACAAGTTTGTAGTTACTCACCAGTCAAGATCTTCATCGGTTTCTTCAAGAGGTATATTCATTCCTTCAACGATAGACTCTTGCATACCGGGAATAGAAGTCAAATAAAGAGTTTCTTGAATAGCCCGCCAATCCTCTTCACTGATTAATACAGCATTGGATCGTTTTCCAGTAATTTGAATAGGCTCATGAGTATCAGAAGCCTCATCGAGCAAACGATAGATCTCTTTACGGGCTTGGGTAGCTGTTAATGTTTTCATGGGTGTACGACTTGATTTCATTTAGAATGGGAACGTACGCCATACCGTACATATTGTCAAGCTCTAAAAAAAAGTGTAGTGCAACATAGAGTTATCCATTTAGCCTGATTGTAAATATTGTTTTTCCCGGCTGTGAATGAATCTCCATGCTGCCGCCATGTGCTTTGATAATATCGTTCGTGATACTCAGCCCCAGCCCCGTACCCTGCGTCCCTTTCTTCGTGGTAAAAAACGGCTGAAGGATGTTGTCTTTGATCTCCTCCGGAATCCCCGGGCCGTTGTCTTCGATTTTGATGGATACGGTGCTGTCGGCGTTGGATTTCGTGCGGACGGTAAGTTTGGGAATATAATCCTCTACCGAAAACACCCCTCGGCTTCGCTCCGCTGCGCCACTCCCCTCCCCGAGGTGTCGGGACGCAGGCGCAAGGGGAGAGTTCTTTACGGTCTTCGGTCCCCCGTCATCCGTCAGTTTTGTCCTCATGGCATCAAACGCATTATTCGTCAGGTTCAAAATCACCCTCGAAAAGTCCTCGGCAATCAAAGGCACTTCACCCACATTCTCATCCAGGTGCAGATCGATATCTACATTAATAAGATCCTTTCCTGCCCGCATGCCGTGAAAGGCAAGATTTACATACTCTTTGATGAGTGGATTCAGTGGCGTCGGCTCCATCTTGCCGTCGCCGCCCCGCGAGTGCTGGAGCATGGATTTAACGATGGAGTCTGCCCGCGATCCGTGCTTGTGGATCGTTTTGAGGTTGGCTTCGATGTCGTCGAGGATTTCGAGGATGAGGTTGGTGTTTGTTGTTTCAGCTGTTGGCTCGTCAGACATCTCTTCCTTTTCCGGAGATGAACATCCCCCTTTGTCCCCCTTTTTCGCCGCGGGCATCCCTTCGGGAAAGGGGGAGTTATCCTTCCCACTACCCGGTTCCCGGTCTTCCGTCCCCCGTCGCACCTCTTCCCGTGCCTCCTCCACAAGCTCCACACTAAGCTCAGAGAAATTATTCACAAAATTGAGCGGGTTCTTGATCTCGTGGGCGATGCCGGCGGTGAGTTGTCCCAGAGAAGCCAGTTTTTCCTGCTGGATGAGCTGGGTTTGGGTGGCTTTGAGCTCTGCGAGCGCATTCTCGATGCCGGTTTTCGCTTTCTCCAGTTTTATGAAATCCTCATATCGTGAATAGGCGATGGAAAATGCTTTTGCAAGAGATTCTGAGAGGCTTATCTCCTCCTCATCCAACGGGCTGGTAGATCCTACATAGAGCATTCCCTGGTTGAATGGAACAAAATGAAGATCAAGTGACTCGGGTGCTTCTTCTGCTCCCTGATAAGATTTCAGGTTTCCTATTTGCCCCGTTTCCACCATGGAGCGACCCCACTTCAAAAACTCCTCTTTCGTCCAGTGCTGCTGGTATACGTTTTTCTGCCTCCAGGCTTTTACTGCATTGGCAGTCAGATCATTGGCATCGAAAGGGAGATGCATTACCGCCAGGGATGTTCCATCGGGTTTGGAGAGATAGACCTCGACCTGTTGTTCATTTTCATGAATAATGAAGATACCGCATCGGATGAAGGGGATACCAAGCGTGGTGAGCTCGTTCCAGATCAGTGGTGTGATCCTGCCGAGGTCATCCGCAGAACGCATGGATGAAATATCGGCCCGGACCCGGTCGAGAGACGCCTGCTGTCGTGACTGCCGGGCACTTTCTTCAGCTTTTAGAAGATCCCTGAAGCGGGTGTATGCCTGTTCAAAGACTCTCCCCATTCGCTTTAGGATCTCGTTCTCTTCCGCATAGAACCTTTTGCCATCGTGGTTTATGATAAAAATGCTTATGTGATCATAAACAACACAGGAACGTGCATAACCTCCTTCTTTGGCAAGAAGATCTTTCTGGTGTGATTCCGGAGCATTGCTAAATGGTTCATGCTGATATAGATGTTTGAAAAACTCTTCTTTTTCCTCCCTGGAATAAAATTCCGTAAAGAATTCTTTGCCTTCTTTAATGCCGTTTGCCAGTACATTGTAGATAGGGCGGTCGATGAACGGTATCTTGACTTCACTCACATAGTCCCCAACACCACTAACTCCCCAGCAATAGAATCCATCCATTAAAGCTTGATTAATCACTATAAAAGCTCCGCCCGATATCTCAACTTTAAGCTCATTAAATTGTTCATGGACGGTTTTAATTACATCCTGAAGCTCTGAGGTATCATGCATAGCCAGCGATCGTGATCGAACTTTCTCCAATGCGGCCTCGATCTTTGCTTCACGGGCTTGTTCTTCAACTTTTTTAAGATCAAGAAAGCGGGTATAGGTCTGATCAAACACCTTCGCAAATCGTTTTATAATATTAATCTGGCTTTCGGATAAAGGATTGCCATCGAAATCATTAACAGACATCACAGATTTCTCTGCGGGTGCCATAGAGAGCACATACTGGCTGCTTTCTCTTATCATCGTATGGACTTCAGCCGGTAAGTCCTTCAGCTCCGGACGTTTTAACACAACATCATAAAAACTGTCTTTCTCTTCTTTTGAGTAGGTGCCTTTGTAAAAGTCCAGATCATTCTCAAGAACGTTGTGATAATCTTTGAAGATTGGATGATCGAAATAGGGCAGGAGATACTGGCTGATAACAATACCTGTTCCCACATCTCCGCACACAAAGCACTGCATATCTTTGGAGCTTCCTGTGAAGGTTTGAATACTGATGGCCGTTGAAGGAACATCGAGCTCCGTCATTTTTTCAAATATCACCTTCACCACGTCATTCAGCTCATCACTTTTGTGCATGGCCAAAGAGCGGGAACGTACGTTTTCCAGTGCTGCCTCTAATTCCAGCTCCCTGTTTTTTGTCTGAAGATCAGCCGTTTGTTCATCAACCAGTATTTGAAGCTTCTCTTTTTCTTTTTCCCACTCCTTGAGATGCCAGGTATCCTCTTTTTCAGTTTCAACAGGTACAGAACCATGAAAATGGACCATCTTCCACTGACCGGCTTTTTTATCCATGGCAATGCTAAGGCGGATCGTGAACTCGCTGACCGAATCATTCGAATCTATCCTGATCGTTATTTCCTCAACAATGATGGCCGACGTTTTATCCTCAGATAGATAGTTGTATATAGGGTCGCGCTTGAAATTCATCTCCAATCCTTTGCTCTGGTCTTCCTGAACCTGAATGAATCGCTGATATTCCCGGATATTCCGAATGAGTTCTTCTTTTGTACTGCCATAGCCCATTAGGTCATGAACTACTACCTTACCGAAATTCATTTCTGTTACCGGCACTCGGTTCATGAATAAACTCATGACCTCTTCATAAGCTTCCTGGAGATCAAGTGGGACTTTCTTTGTCATACTTTTGTCCCCGATAATGAGATGATAAAGGTACTTCCCAGACCTTCTTTAGTTTTTATATCCATAGATCCCCCATGCGCCTTAATTATATCATTCGTAATACTCAGCCCGAGTCCCGTCCCGGCTGTCCCTTTCTTGGTAGTGAAGAACGGCTGCAGGATTTTGTCTTTGATTTCGTCGGGGATACCGGGGCCGTTGTCATTGATTTCGATGCTAACGGCTTGATCTTTTCGACGGGTTCGCACCGTAAGTTTGGGATGATAGCTTAACGACGAGTCATCCCCCTGAACGACGTTGTCGTTCTCTTCCCCTTCTCCCGTAGGGATCCCTTTGGGGGAAGGGGACTTTTCACTTTTCACTTTTGCCTTTTCACTCATCGCATCAAACGCATTGTTTACCAGGTTCAATATCACACGCGAAAAGTCCTCGGCAATCAAAGGCACTTCTTCAACGCTCTCATCCAGCTGCAGTCAATATCTACATTAATGGGATCATTTCCAGCCCGCATTCCGTGAAAGGCCAGGTTTACATATTCTTTGATGATAGGGTTGAGCGGTGTGGGCTCCATTTTGCCGTCGCCCCCGCGCGAGTGCTGAAGCATCGATTTGACGATAGAATCGGCGCGTGAACCATGCTCGTGGATCTTGCGGAGGTTGGCTTCGATGTCGTCGAGGATTTCGAGGAGGAGGTCCATTTGAGGGTTCGATCCAGCCTCCCCTCTTGCCCCGAAGGGATCCCTATGGGAAGAGGGATTGAGGGGTGTGTTTAATGAGCTTGGATCTGCTTCAGAATTTTGAGGCCGATCACCTTCCTCAGCCTCACTGGACACACCCCTGGCTCCAGCTTCGCCTCCGCCGTCCCCTCTCGAGATGGGAGAGTCCGGTCCCCGGTCCTCCGTCACCTGTCCCACGTTTACCGTCACCCGTCGCACCTCTTCCCGTGCTTCCTCAACCAGCTCCACACTCACATCCGAAAAGTTGTTCACAAAATTGAGCGGATTTTTGATTTCGTGGGCGATGCCGGCGGTGAGCTGGCCCAGGGAAGCGAGTTTTTCCTGCTGGACGAGCTGGTCCTGGGTGGCGTGCAGCTCTTTCAGGGCGGCTTCCAGGCGGTCCCGTTCCTGGCGAATCAGTAAAGCCTGTTCTTCAGCCTTTTGCAGATCCAGGAATCGGGTGTAGGCGCGTTCGAATTCTTTGGAAAACCGCTTAAGAATACTCTTTTCCTCTTCGGAAAGTTTGCGCCGGATATTTATCCCAAAACAACCATAGCGCATATACGCTTCAGAGTAATAGATCCCATCCGGGAAATATTCTGCTTTTAATTTATCGGCTCCCGATAACAGCTCCTGCCAAACCTCAAAAAACCCTGCAATATCCCGGCTTGGGATAAATTCTTCAAGAATCACATCAGGGTTGGCCCAGGCTGCAAAACATGCGGCCGTATAGGGTTCCGATTTGTCGAGCGGATAGGTGACTTGTTTACTTTGAAGCGTGTTTTCCCCTGCTTTCACTTCAGACCAGCTGGCCCAGAATTGATGGGTTTCATTTGCTTCATCCGGCAGCCATACGTAGGAAAATTCAGACGGAATACCCAGGAGGATAAGCTGCTCATGAAATACATTCGAAATGGTGTTTATTTCATCTGAATGCTGCATCATCATGCTTTGTGCCCTGGCGCGCTCCAAAGCGGCCTCGATTTGTGCTTCCCTTGTTTGTGCTTCGGCTTTTTGCAGGTCGAGGAAGCGGGTATAGGCTTGTTCAAAAACCTTGGCAAACCTGTTCAGGATATCTTTTTCGTTATTTGTAATGGGACTTAGCTTTGTTGTAGCTACCGTTCCGTATTTATGCTTGGCCCAGATTTGGTACAATTCATCGGGTACGCTGGTCATCTTGAAGATGGGATCTGAACTCACAGAATACAGATAGTCAAACCATTCTCTGACCTCATCTCCGTGAGCTTCTAATTCGATGAATTTGGAAGAGGATTTATAATCTCTGTAGAAGTCAGACATCGTTTCATCAAAGTCCAACGGAAAAGTAGCAGGGTTTGGCTGAAAATTTCCTTCAAAATCAGTTGACCAGGTCAGCACATATCCCTCTTTCACATGGAAAATATCGATCCATGACCGGTATACATCGATCCCAAGGACCTTTAACTGTTCAAAGACAGTACGGGCAACAGAAGCCAATTCCGCACTTCTCTGCATCGCCATAGACGCCGAGCGCACCCGCTCCAGGGCAGCTTCAATCTTCAACTCATGATTTTTATTCTCTAACTCAACCGTTCGGCGTTTAACCGCTTCACGGAGTTGGGTATTTTCCTTTCTAAGTGTATCGAACGCAAATGCCTCTCCCTGTTCGGTGTGAGAATCCGGATAGGAACCATGTTGATGCAGTACCTTCCATGTATCTGCGATCTTCTGAATTAAAGATGACAACCTGAACTTTCCGTAAAACGTCCATTTCTCTTCAATCCTGATAAAGATATCCGTGAACTCATGTACCATTAGATACCCATTATAAGGGATGATCTGCCTTTGCATATTTCGGAGTTCGGTCAACCCCGCCATTTGATCAATAACGCGGTGGGTGTATTCAACTATCTCCTGTTTTGAGTTCCAAATCTCTTCTTCCGTCCCGCCAATATTTCGGTAATCATCCACCAGGTAACTTTGCCAATGTTCCAGATCGCCTCTGAAATAGGAACCCCAGTAGTCATCCATCATGGCACTGATTTCTGCTTCAAGTTCTTTTGTGATTTTCATGGGCTGTCTTTTAGTTTAGTAATCTGATCATGAATTTCCGCTTTAATACGGAAATCCGGGATTCAAATGAAATATGCAGGAAGACGTTCATCATAGAATTACCTATTAAATTTGATGGTGAAAATGGTTTGCCCCGGCTGTGAATCAATATCCATACTCCCACCATGAGCCTTCACAATATCATTGGTAATACTCAGTCCCAGCCCCGTACCCTGCGTCCCTTTCTTTGTGGTAAAAAACGGCTGCAGGATTTTGTCTTTGATGTCATCGGGTATGCCGGGGCCGTTGTCTTCGATTTCGATGGATACGGTGTTGTCTGATTTACGGGTTCGAATTGTGAGTTTTGGGTGATAGCCCAACTCAGTGTCATCCCCCACCTCCGTCCCATCCGGGACTCCGGCACCCCCTTCTCCCGAAGGGATCCCTTTGGGAAAAGGGGACTTTTGCCTTTTGCCTTTTGCCTTTTCGCTTGCGCGGGAATAGCTAACGCTCGGAGTACTCAACTTCTCCCTCATCGCATCAAACCCGTTATTGCACAAATTCAAAAGCACTCTCGAAAAGTCTTCAGCTACCAGCGGCACCTCGCCCACATTCTCATCCAGTTGAAGATCGATATCCACATTAATAGGATCCTTTCCTGCCCGCATTCCGTGAAAGGCCAGGTTTACATATTCTTTGATGATAGGGTTGAGCGGTGTGGGCTCCATTTTGCCGTCGCCCCCGCGCGAGTGCTGAAGCATCGATTTGACGATAGAATCGGCG